>WNEY01000191.1_pt1 | contig 55888 bp, 52 predicted proteins | sample 5400531 | NCBI WGS metagenome assembly WNEY01 (sample SAMN13153338, study PRJNA577476) | soil metagenome | isolation source: 200 cm saprolite under Douglas fir tree site 1 | place: USA:California | collected 2015-04-18 | reverse complement strand
AGGGCCGACGTCAGCGCCCGGCGGACGGCCAGCCGGACCGCCGCTACCGCCGGATGCAGCCGCCCAGAAGAACCGGAGCCGGGCGAACGCGGGCCGACCGGAGCCCGACCGACCGGAGCCCGACCGACCGGAACCTGGCCTACCGACGCGGGGTCGGCCGAAGCAGACCCGGGCACCTCATGCCACGCCGGGATTCAGCTGCCGGCCAGGCAAGCCGCCGACCCGCTCCAGCCACTTGGTCGGGTTGATGAACTCTTCCTTCGTCGGCAGCGTCTCCGGCGAGGTCCAGACCAGGTTGAACGTGCTCATCCCGGCCTCCTCGACGACGGCCTTAACGAACGCCGAGCCCTGCTGGTACTGGCGCATCTTCAGGTCAATACCGAGAATCCGCCGGATGACCTGCTCGCCCCGGTTGGCAGAAGACCGCCGCGAGTTGAACTTCGCCCTGATCTGCTCCACGCTCGGGACGACGGCCGGCCCCACCGCGTCCATCACGTAGTCGCCGTGCCCCTCGACCAGGGTCATCACCGCGGTCAGCCGATCCAGGATCTCCCGCTGCCGCGGGCTCTGGATGGCCTCGATCAGGCTTTCCCCGTCGCCACCGCGCACCGCGCCGCTCACCGCGTCGGCCGCGGCCCGCATCCGGTTCAGTATCGAGGCGGGATCGAGATCGGAAGCGAGCAGGAACTCGGTCATCTGCTCTTGCACGTAAGGACGCAGCCAGGGCACCGAGGTGAACTGAGTGCGGTGCGTCTCCTCGTGCAGGCAGACCCAGCGCCTGAAGTCGCTCGGATCGACCCGCAGCTCCCGCTCGACCATCAAGATGTTCGGCGCGACCAGCGTCAGGCGGCCCGGTGGCGCCTGCGTCGACGGAAGGTCGGGATCGGGCGGCAAGAACAGCTCGTACTGGCCGAGCACCCGGCTGGCCAGGTAGGACAGGATCAGGCCGGCCTGCATGCCGGTTACCCTTGACCCGACCGCGGTCAGCACCGAACCACCCGCCGGTACCGCACCGATGTCCTGCATGTGCTCGACCAGCGGGTCGAGCACCACCTGGAAGCCGCTGATATTCGCCCTGATCCAGCCGGGCCGGTCGACTATGGCGACCTTGCCGCCATCGCTGTCGCCCGCTAGCCCGGTGACCTCGCGCACCGGCTCGGCCACCAGGGCGGCCTGGGTGCGCAGTTCGGCGACCACCATCCGCGCCTCGGCGAGGCTCACTTGCGGGCCAGGCCTGACCCAGCGGGTGGCGGTCGATTCGGCCACATTCCAGTCGATCATCTGCGAGCTGCTCACCCCTACACCGTACGTCGTCCGCCGAGGTGGCAGTCATCGGCCGGCCGATCGACCGGTCAGCGGCAACCGCATCCAGCTATAGCGGTCGCCAGGTCGCTCAGCGCCGACTCGGCGCCCAGGCCGACTTTCTTGGCGATGTCGTTGCCCATGAACGCGAACGCCAGCACGTCCCCGTCGGCGGCATAGGCGATGCCCGCCATCGTGGCGACCCCGGAGATGTTTCCGGTCTTTGCCCTGACCACGCCGAGCCCGGCCCGCCCGAACGGCCCGAAGAAACTCCCTGGCCCCAGCGTCCCGGAGAACCCGGCGACCGGCAGTCCCGTGATGACCGACCGAAGGCCGGGCTTGCCCTGGCCAGCCGCCAGCTCGACCAGTTTGACCAGAGCGTGCGGGGTGATCTTGTCCAGCGGTGAAAGACCGCTGCCGTCGTACAGGTGGATGCCCCGCACGCCCAGCTTGCCGTCGACCGACCCGACCGCGGCGGCCGCGGCGCTGAACGTGGCCGGCTTACCGATGGCGATCGCGACGTGCCTGGCCAGGGTCTCAGCGATCATGTTGTTGCTCTCGGCCAGCATCCACTGGACCATCTCGGCGAGCGTGATCGAGTGAACCGACGCGATCACCTGGCCATTGCGCTGGCCCGGTGAAGTCTGCTTCGGCGCACCGCCGCCGCCAAGCTTGATGCCGTCCTTGCGCAGGAACCGGGCGAACGCCATCGCGGCGTCCAGACCGGGATGCATCGACCGAGGGGCGAAGTTCGAATTATCGTCGTCGTCCTGTGGCCGACCCTCGGCCCTAAGCCGGCCCTGGTCCACCTCAAGTCCGGTGACCGGGGCGGCGTTGCCGGTCTCGATGTAGCTGGCGCCGCCACTCGGCCAGCCGTCCGCCTGCACCGGGCCGACGAACAGCGAGTTGTCGTAGGTAAGCCGGACCGAGCTGATGCCCTTGGCGTGCAGCGCCCGCGCGGTCGCCGCTGCCAGCGTGACCAGCGCCGCGGGCCGGGGGTAGAAGCTCGACGGATACCGTCCGGCCGACAGCGTCGGGTCACCGCCGCCGATCAGCACGATTCCCGGCTGGCCGGCACCGCCCGCGTCCAGCAGGCCAACCGAGGTCGTAAACCTAGCCTGCGGCCCGAACGTGTCGATCGCGGCAACCGCCGTCGCCACCTTGGTGGTCGAGGCCGGCGTGAAACCGGTGTCGGCATTCTGGGAGAACAGCACCTTGCCCGTCGAGTAGTCCACGACCAGCGCGCCCACCTGCGAGCCAATCTCGCCGCTGGCGATCACTCCGGACAATCTCGCGCTGACCCCCGCAGCGGTCGGCACCCGCTGTGCTGGCCCGGGGGGACGACCCCCCGAATCCCCCCGGGGACCAGCGGGAGCCGAGGCTGAGCTCAGCGACCCGGCCGCGCTAGTCCGGACGGCACCGGTGACCACCGGCAACTTGAACAGATCGAGCCGAGCCGGGAGCAGATGCGCGACGGCGGCGCCCGCACCGATCGTGAACAGGCAGAGCAACGCCAAGCACAAGGCTGCCATCTGCGCCAGCCGGTTCAACCACGCACTCCTTGGGTCCTTGATCGCCGTCACATCGACAGGCGACCGACACCGAGGGTATACATCACAACGGAGGTACACGCCGAGACAACGCCGCAATCACCGACCAGGTAGGGGGTTCATAGCCGTGGAGTTCGATGTCGTCATCGAGATCCCCAAGGGTCAGCGCAACAAGTACGAGATGGATCATGAAAGCGGACGGATTAGACTGGACCGGATGCTTTTCACGTCCACCAGGTATCCGGCTGACTACGGTTACATTGAGCACACTCTGGCCGAGGATGGTGATCCGCTCGACGCGCTGGTCCTGCTCGAAGAGCCGACCTTCCCTGGCTGCCTGATCAAGTGCCGTGCGATCGGGATGTTCAGGATGAGGGACGAGAAGGGCAGAGACGACAAGGTGCTCTGCGTGCCAGCGACTGATCCGCGGGTCGCCAAGCTACGTGATATCAGCGACGTGTCGGAATTCGACCGGCTGGAGATCCAGCATTTCTTCGAGGTGTACAAGGCGCTGGAGCCAGGCAAGGAAGTAGATACAGCCCAGTGGACCGGCAAGGAGGCCGCCGATGAGGAAATTGAGGCCTGCCGGAAGCGGCTTGCGGACAGCGAAGCTGGGCAGGAGGACCACAACAGCGGCTAGCGCCGCCAATCCGCGACGACCAAGGCGAGGAGGGCCGGGTGACTGAGTCTGAAAAGACCGCCGGCCGGTCGCCCGCGCGCGGGGAGTTCACCGAAGAAGACGCCGCGATGCTGGGCGCGACACCGCTGCTGAAGGAACTGAGCCGGGACGACACCAACTCGCTGCGGCCGCACGTCCACGTGGTCACGCTGCGGCGCGGCGATCGGCTTTACGACGAGGGCGACATCGACGACCAGCTCTACGTGGTCATCGAAGGCAAGGTGAAGCTCACCAGGACGTCTTCGGACGGCCGCGAGGTCCTGGTGCGGGTACAGGGGCCCGGGGACATGTTCGGCGAGCTGGCCATGTTCGACCCGACCTACCGCACCTCGAACGCGAGCGCGGTGACCGACGCCCGGCTGGCCGCGATCGCCCACGATGACCTGCGCGCGGTGCTGGCGGACCGTCCGGCGATCGCGCTGCTGCTCTTGCGCGAACTCGCCCAGCGGCTGCGCATCATCACCGACGCGAACACCAACCTGATCTTCACCGACGTCCCCGGCCGGGTCGCGAAGGCGCTGCTCGAACTGGCCGACAAGTTCGGCACCGAGCAAGAGGACGGCATGCTGGTCAGTCATGACCTGACCCAGGAGGAGCTGGCGCAGCTGGTCGGTGCGTCGCGGGAAACCGTCAACAAGGCACTCGCCGACTTCGCCGCCCGCGGCTGGATCCAGCTCTCCGCGAAGTCGGTGCTGCTGCTCGATCCCGACCGCCTTCGCCGAAGAGCAAGATAGATTGCGAGGATTCTCGGAGCGGCGCGGTGCCGCCTGGACTGACGAGCGACAGAGCGAAGCGACCGAGCGAGGAGGGAAGGCGGTGCCTTAGGCGCCGCTCCCTTCGGGGGGTTCCGGGGGGTCGTCCCCCCGGGCTAGCACAGGTAGTTCGCCACGATCGGCTAGATATTCAAGCTGAGCGGAAACGCTTAGCTCGGCTGCAGGCCAAAGTACCCGAGGCACCTCTGCGTAGACGCGGGCCACGATTTCCGCCTTGGTGCGATCTCCGGCGGCAAGAGCGGCCTTGATCTCGGCGATCCGCTCCGCGCGATGCGTTATATAAAAATCAAGAGCACCAAGTGGATCATCGAGCAGCGGGCCGTGCCCGGGGAGCAAGGCGCGCAACGCGGTTTTGTCGGCAAGGGCGTGTAGCGTGCCGAGCGAGGCCAGGTAGTCGGCGAGGTTCCCGTCGTGGGCGATGACGGTGGTGCCGCGACCGAGCACCGTGTCGCCGGTCAGCACGGCCGCGTCGGCACGCAGGTACAGGCTGACCGAGTCGACGGTGTGACCTGGGGTCGCGATCACCTCGATCTCGCAGCCGCCGACGCTGACCACCGAGCCCGGTGGCAGTCCTTCGGTGCCGAGCCGGTGGGCCGGGTCGACCGCGCGGACCGGCGCGCCGGTGAGCTCGGCCAGGCTGCGGGCGCCCTCCGAGTGGTCGGGGTGGCTGTGGGTCAGGACGATCTGCGCGATCCGGAGGCCGGTCTGCTCGGCGGTCTCGCGCACTCGATGCAAGTGGCCCTGGTGCAGAGGGCCGGGGTCGATCACGATCGCCTCGGTGGCGCCCGGCTCGGCGATCAGCCAGGTGTTGGTGCCGTCCAGGGTCATCGGCGACGGGTTCGGCGCGAGCACGCACCTGGCCCGCTCGGTGCCCGAACCATCGATCTGGACTGGCCCGGTCACAGCGGGTACTCCTTGTCGCCCGGCGCCGACAACCAGACCTCGCCGTCTTCGACGGAGAGTTCGGGGAGCCGAGGGGCGATCTCGCGAAGCGCCGCCAGCACGGAGTCGATGTCTTCGTGGTCGGCCAGCTCGGCCAGCGTCATCGCGGTCGGAAACCAGAGCTCGATCCCGCCCGCTCGTCCGGCATCAAGCGCGGCAGCCGGCGAGATCCACTGCACCGCCGACGCCTCACCGCCCACGTCCCTGGTCCGCTGGCCTTCAGGCAGCGCCGCGGCGAAGAACCGGGCGTCGAACCGACGCGGCTCGAGCGCCGGGGTGATCCATCTCGACCACGGCCGCAGCAGGTCGGACCGCAGAATCAAGCCGCGCACCGCGAGCAGTTCGGCCAGCGACTGCGAGCGGTCGAGCAGCCCCTGGCGATCGGCCTCCCAGTCATCACCGGTGGTGTCGGCCACGACTGTCTCGGCGGTCGGGCCCGCCAGCAGAACGCCGGACTCCTCGAACGTCTCGCGGACCGCGGCGCAGACCAGCGCCCTGGCCAGTTGGGGGGTGGTGGCGAGTTGCCGGGCCCAGGTGGCCACGTCCGGGCCGGCCCAGGCGACTTCCTCGTCGGCGTCGCGCTGGTCAACCGAACCGCCAGGGAAAACGTAGGCGCCGGGCGCGAACGCCATCGTCGGCTTGCGGCGCAGCATGTAGACCTCGAAGCCGTGGCCGGCCTGCTGGTCCTGGGCTGCTGGCGTCGTTGCCGGGCGTAGCAGCATGACGGTGGCGGCGTCGCGCGGGGTGACCGGCTCTTTCCGGCCTTCGATTACATCGCGAACCATGTCGGCTATCTGATCGGGTAGTCGAACCTTGGGCACTGCCGGGCCTCGCTCAGCTGCCAGGGTTGGCTAGCTCGGCGATCAGCTCGACCTCGACCGGCGTGTTGAGCGGCAGCACGGCCATCCCGACGGCGCTGCGGGCGTGCTTACCCGCTTCACCGAAAACCTCGATCAGCAATTCGCTGGCCCCGTTGATGACCTGGGCCTGGGCGGTGAAGTCCGGTGCGCTGGAGACGAACCCGACGACCTTCACGATCCGGCTGATGCCGGACAGGCCTCCGGCGACCGACGCGGCGGCGGCGATGGCGTTCAGCGCGCAGATCCGAGCTAGCCCGGCCGCCTCGGTCACGTCGACGTCGGCGCCAACCTTGCCGGTAGCCGGAAGCTGGCCGTCGACGAACGGCAGCTGGCCCGAGGTGTAGACGAAGCCGTTCGAGATCACGGCGGGCACGTAGGCGGCCAGCGGCGCGGCGACGACCGGAAGCGTGAGGCCGAGGTCGCTGAGCCGCTGGTCCGGCGTACGGCCATCGCTGCCGGTCACTGTGTCGCTGCCGGTCATTGCTTCTGGCGCTTCAGGTAGGCGACCAGTTGCTCGGGGTTCGGGCCGGGAATGACGGCTACCAGCTCCCAGCCGTCGTCGCCCCAGTTGTCCAGGATTTGCTTGGTCGCGTGCACGAGCAGCGGCACGGTTGAGTACTCCCACTTCTGCATGGGCAGCAACATTATCGCCTCCGGCGCTGCGCGCCTTTGGCGAGGGCCTAAAGCCCCGCCCGCCTCCCCTTTCCCGCTTCGCCGCGCGCCTCCGGCACTAGCTCGTTTCCGGCGGGACCGGCGGGACCGGCGGGATCGAGACCTCGTCGATCACCGGCTTCTCGATCGGTACCTCGGGGATCTCGGTAACGGGCGGGATGGCCAGCTGGCCGTCGGCCTCGATCGCAGGCTGGGACTCAGCTTCCGGCTTGCCGCCCTCGATCGCGGCCTCCGCGGCCGCAACCTCCGCCTCTCCGGTGTCCTCGGTCACGTGCGACACCTGGCCTGAGCCCCGGTCGAAGAACCGGAGCAACTCGACAGGGATCGGCATCACCAGCGTGCTGTTCTTCTCGGCGGCGACCTCGACGACGGTCTGGAGCAGCCGGAGTTGCAGCGCGGCCGGGTCGCGGGCCATCACGTTCGCGGCGGCGGCGAGCCGCTTGGACGCCTGGTACTCACCGTCGGCGACGATGATCCGGGCGCGCCGTTCCCGCTCGGCCTCGGCCTGCCGGGCGATCGACCGCTTCATCCCCTCGGGCAGCGAGACGTCCTTGATCTCGACCCGCTCAACCTTGACGCCCCACGGGCCCTCGGTCGGCTCGTCGATGATCCGGCACAACTGTCGGTTCACCCGGTCGCGGTCCGACAGCAGCTCATCCATCTCGGACTGGCCGATGATCGACCGCAGCGAGGTCTGGGCCTGCTGCGAAACCGCGAACATGTAGTTCTGCACGTTGATCGTCGCCTTGATCGGGTCCACGACCTTGAAGTAGGCGACCGCATCGACCCGGACGCTGATGTTGTCCTTGGTGATGCCCTCCTGGGCGGGCACCGCCATCGCGATGATCTGCTTGTTGACCTTTTGCAGCCGGTCGCCGATCGGCCGGATGAAAGTAAGGCCAGGCTGGCGCGTCCTCGGCAGAATCCGGCCGAACCGGAACACGATCCCCTCTTCGAACTGCTGTACCTGCTTGACGCTGCGCCCGAGCATGATCAGGCCGCCCGCCGCGACGAACGCCACGACACCTTCGATAGCACCCACAGCACTCATGGCCGACACCTTCTTTATCCAGTTAGCTGCGGACTCAAAACTCCGTCCGCAGTGCTACGAATTCAGCGTAGTCGTGGTTCGCCCCCACCGGTTAACCGCTGAGCTCCCGCGAGCCGGTCACGACACGAGTCGCAGGTCGCGCCAGATAGATTCGTGGGCGTGAGTGTGCGGGATACGGACTGGGACGGGGTGCGGCTGCACGTCGTCACCGGTAAGGGCGGGACAGGGAAGACCACTGTCGCGGCCGCGCTCGCGCTCGCGCTGGCCTCGAATGGCAAGCCGGTGCTGCTGATGGAGGTCGAAGGCAGGCAAGGTATCGCGCAGTTGTTTGACGTACCGCCACTGCCGTACGAGGAACGCCGGGTCGCGGTAGCTCCGGCTTCGGACGACCGGCCGGGTGGCGACGTGCGGGCGCTCGCGGTCGACCCGCAGTCAGCCCTGATCGAGTACCTGGAGATGTTCTACAGCATGCGCCAGGCCGGCCGGGCGCTGACCAGGCTGGGGGTGGTCGACTTCGCGACCACGATCGCGCCTGGGCTCGGCGACGTGCTGCTCACCGGCAAGGCCGCCGAGGCGGTCAGGCGCAAGTCAAGCGGCAGCCCGGTCTACGGCGCCGTGGTGATGGACGCTCCGCCGACCGGCCGGATCGGCCGCTTCCTCAACGTCTCATCCGAGGTCTCTGGCCTCGCCAAGGTCGGGCCGATCCGCAGCCACGCCGATACGGTGCAGAAGGTAATCAGATCACCGCAGACCGTAGTGCACTTCGTGACCCTGCTTGAGGAGATGCCGGTGCAGGAGACGCTCGACGGCATCGCCGAGCTCAAGGAAATCGGCAAGGGCGGCATCCAGCCGGGCGGGATCATGGTGAACATGATGCGTCAGATCCGGCTCGATCCAGGTCGGACTGACCGGCTAGCGCAGGAGGGGGCCGCAGGCCAGATCGCGCAGGACACCGAGGCCCTGGAGGTCGCGCTGAAGGCCGCGGGTCTCGGCGAGGACGCCGGCCTCGCCGCCGACCTGGGCGCCGAACTCGCCGACGAGGCCAGGACCGAACGGACTCAGGCGGCGCGCCGGAAGGAACTCGATGCGGCCGGGCAGCCTTGCTATGAGCTGCCGTTCATCTCCGAGGGCATTGACCTGGCCGGGCTCTACCGGCTGGCGCAGACGCTGCGCGACCAGGGCGCGGCATGACCGCTAAGCGCAGCCGGCTCACCGTGGATGAGCTCATCGATGACCGGCGAACCAGGATCCTCGTGTGCTGCGGCTCAGGCGGCGTCGGCAAGACCACGATCGCCGCCGCTATCGGCCTGCGCGCCGCCGAGCGCGGCCGCCACGTGGTGGTACTGACCGTCGACCCGGCCCGTCGGCTGGCCCAGTCAATGGGCCTGACCGCGCTCGACAACACGCCCCGGCCGGTGTCGCTGGATAAGGACGGCAGCGACACCGAGGCCGGCGGTGCGGACGACGCCAGCGAGGCCGGCAGCTTGCACGCGATGATGCTCGACATGAAGCGAACCTTCGACGAGATCGTCGAGGCGCACTCCGATCCCGACCGGGCCGCCCAGATCCTGGCCAATCCCTTCTACCAGTCGCTCTCGTCTAGCTTCGCGGGCACGCAGGAATATATGGCCATGGAAAAGCTCGGCCAGCTGCGCCGGGCCGATGAGTGGGACCTGATCGTGGTGGACACACCGCCGAGCCGGTCGGCACTCGACTTCCTCGACGCCCCGCAGCGACTTGGTCGGTTCCTTGACGGACGGCTGCTACGGCTGCTCGTCGCACCGGCCAGGTTCGGCGGCAAGGCCGGCCTGAAGGTACTGAACGCCGGCTTCGGCATGGTCACCGGTGTCGTGACCAAGGTGATTGGCGGCCAACTGCTCAAAGACGTGCAGACGTTCGTGTCCGCGATGGACACCATGTTCGGCGGATTCCGGGAGCGGGCCGAGTACACCTACCGGCTGCTGCACACCCCGGGAACGGCCTTCCTGGTTATTGCGACACCGGAGCCAGACGCGCTGCGCGAGGCGTCCTACTTCGTGGAGCGGCTCGAACGCGACGGCATGCCGCTCGGCGGCCTGATCCTCAACCGGGTGCACTCGTCTCCGGCCGCCAGGCTGTCGGCTGCCCGTAGTCTCGCCGCCGCGGAGACGCTGCAGTCCCTGCCGGACAGCGAGCAATCGGCGCTGGCGGTAACCGCGCTTAAGCTGCACGCCGAACGCATGCATCAGACCGCCGCCGAACGGCGGCTCGCCCAGCGATTCACGGCCGCCCATCCGCTCGTGCCCGTCGGCAAGATCCCGGCCCAGCCAGAAGACGTTCACGACCTGGACGGCCTCAGGGTCATCGGCACCGCATTCGCGGATTGACGAACGCCTCGCCAGCGTCAATAGCTAACCGCCGTTTGGCCTGGTGCTGATCTTCGGCGAACCCACCTAGCCAGAAACTCGCCTTCGAGTGGCTAGCGCTCTTCGTTGAGCGGGCTGCCATTGCCGCGAACGGTGCTGGTTAAAGGGGTTCCGACCCCTCTGACCCCGCAAGCGGCAGAAGCGGGAACTAGCTAGCGACTAGCTCGCTCTCGGTGGCGACGTACCTGTCCCGCGCGGTCTCCAGCAGCTCGCGCCAGGAGACGACGTCGGACCGGCGGCGCAGCAGCGCCCGCCGCTCGCGCTCGGTCATGCCGCCCCAGACACCGAACTCGATTCGGTTGTCGAGCGCGTCTGCGAGGCACTCGGTGCGTACGGGGCAGCCGCGGCAGACCAACTTGGCCCGGTTCTGCGCCGCCCCCTGAACAAACAACTCGTCAGGGTCCGTTCCCTTGCACGCGGCGCGGGCGGTCCAATCGGTGATCCACATGTGGCCCAACTCCTCCTGATCGTCACGCCCGTGAGGGGTCGTCACGCCGGGTGGCGCTTTGCTGAGATGCCCGAGAGTGCGACCGTAAGGCAGCACCCCGGCGATGGTTGCGAAAGAGTAACTTACGGAACTCCGGCGCGCAGCGCTAGTCCCCGAGCGACCCATTTCCCATATAGCCCTGATGGGCTATAGACGACGCGGTGCGTAGTCACCTCACAACCGACTGTTACAAATTCTGCGTTTTTTGCGGCAAACACTGGGCGGATACGGGCGATGGCCTTGATTTTTTCCCGTTTCGTTGTCCTCATCTGACCACTCCGCCCGGCAGCGTAACCTGAATCCGTGTCCAGACCAGTCCGCCACGCCGGCGTCAAAGCCATTGCCATGCTCGCGGTGCTGTCGCTCGTAGCAGGAGCGCTGACGGCCATCGCGCTGCTCCCGATCGTGGGCGTCGCTGGTATCGCCGTGCGCGACGCCGCGAAGACGTTCAATGACCTGCCGGTGAAGGGTCTCGCCGAGGTGCCGTCTCGGTCCGAGCTGGTCGACTCGTCCGGACACCTGCTGGCCTATTACTATCCAGGCTTCCCGCACCCGATCTACCGGGTCCCGGTGGCCTATAACCTGATAGCTCCGGTCATGCGGCAAGCGATCGTGTCCATCGAAGACTCGCGGTTCTGGACGCACGGCGCGCTCGATGTGCACGGCACGCTTCGCGCCATCGGCCTTGACCTATCCGGCCGGTCCGTGCAGGGCGGTTCTGACCTGGCCCAGCAGTACGTGAAGAACGCCTGCATCCTGACCGCCAAGACAAAGGCGGAGCAGATGTACTGCGCATCCGCCACGATCTCACGGAAGCTGACGGAGCTGCGGATCGCGGCCGTAGTCGAGCACGAGATGAGCAAGCCCCAGCTGCTTACTGACTACCTGAACGTCGCCTATTTCGAGAACCAGGCCTATGGCATCCAGGTCGCCGCACAGCGCTATTTCTCGACCTCAGCCAAGCACCTGACGCTGACCGAATCGGCCCTGCTGGCTGGCCTGGTGGAGAATCCGGTCGGCTACGACCCGCTGACCAACCCGAAGGCCGCGCTGGCGCGGCGGACCACCGTGCTCCAGCAAATGCAGAAGCAGGGCTACATCACCAAGGCGGCGATGGACACCGCGATGAAGGCACCGCTCGGCCTGCACTTGTCTTCGGTACCGCTGCAGACCGGCTGCACCAGTCCCAAGGTCGAGCAGGCGGCGTACTTCTGTGACTACGTGCTGGCCGCCATGAAGCACGACAAGGCCTACAAGAAGGCCTACGGCGAGCTGACCACGACCGGCGGCCTGAAGATCTACACGACCCTGAACATGAAGGACCAGAAGGCAGCCGACAAGGCGGTCTTCTACGTACTGCCGCACAACAACTACGCCAACCCGAACCACGACGTTGACGCCTACGTAATGGTCCAGCCGCACACTGGCCATATCCGGGCCATCGCGATCAACCGGCACTACGGTTTCGGTAAGGGCCTGAACAGCATCGACTACGCCGTCGACAGCCCCTACAACGGCGGCGCCGGCGTGCAGACGGGTTCGTCGTCCAAGGTGTTCACCCTGGTAGCGGCCCTGAAACAGGGAATACCTTTCGGGTTCACGCTGAAGGTGCACGATAACGAGTTCGCGGGCCCCCTGCAGACCTGCCACCACCGGTACGTCCCACCTTGGCAGGTGCATAACGCCGATGGCGGCGAGAGCGGCGCGATCCCGCTGTACTTCGGCACGGTGGCCTCGATCAACGCCTTCTACGCCTCGCTTGAGGCACACGTCGGCTTGTGCAACGTGGTCAAGACGGCGGTGAGCATGGGCCTGAAGAGGGCCTCAGGCATCTCGCTGCTGAAGTACGACCCGAACTTGCCTAAGGGCAACAACTACCCGGCCGACTACATCCCGTCCTTTACGCTCGGCGCCGTTTACGTGTCGCCGCTGGACATGGCGACCGCGTACGCGACCGTCGCCTCGGGCGGCATCCAGTGCCATTCGATCGCGATCACGAAGATCACGGACTCCCACGGCAGGAACATGCCGGTCGAGTCGGCCAACTGCCACCGGGTCCTTTCCAAGGGCGTCGCCAACGCGGCGAACTACGTGTTGTCCGGCGTGCTTACCAACCCGGGCGCCACGGCCGCTGACCGCAGCATCGGCCGTCCGGCCGCGGCGAAGACCGGTACCGCCAACAGCGGCTACTACGCCGCCTTCGCTGGCTACACCCCGACGCTCGTCGGCTACTCGTCGGTCTTCAACCCGGAGCACCCGACCAGGATCAGTTACACCGGCCAGCCGGGCGCCATGCTCGGCTGCCCTGAGGCGACCTTCCGCGCGTACCCGGGCGGCTACGTCACCTGCCCAGGTCAGATGTTCGGCGACAACGCACCGGGCGCCACCTGGGAGTACAGCTTCCTGCGGGCCGCTCTCGGCAAGCAATTGCACTTCGGCACGGTACCGGGCAACTACTTCTCGCTCGGCACCGGCGCCTCGCCGCCCCCACCACCGAAGCCGCCGAAGAAGAAGGGCGGCGGCGGACCCGGCAACGGAGGCGGCGGCAACGGAGGCGGCGGAGGCGGCGGAGGCGGCGGACCCGGCAACAACATCTTCCGCGGCCTCGGCGGTCGCTGAGAGCCGTCAAGCGGCACCGGTCAGGCTGGCGGCCTGACCGGTGTTCATTTAGCCGCGAGCTGGCGACGCACTTCGGCCGCGACCCGTGCGCCGTCGGCCCGCCCGGCGACCTTGGGATTGACTGCCTTCATGACCTGGCCCATGCCGCTCGGACCGGCCGCCCCGGTCTCAGCGATGGCCGCGGCTACGAGGGACGTCAGCTCGGCGTCGTCGAGTTGGGCCGGCAGATATCCGGCAATCACGTCGCCCTCGGCCAGCTCGGCGGCAGCCTGATCGTCGCGTCCGGCGCCCCTGAAAGCGTCCGCAGCCTCGCGACGCCTCTTCGCCTCACGAGAAAGCACGCGCATTATTTCTCCCTCTTCAAGCTCGCGAGCGGCCGAGCCGGAGACCTCCTCCTTGGAGATTTCAGATAGCACCATGCGCAATGTTCGGGTTCGTACCTCATCGCGATCTTTCATCGAAGCGGTGAGGTCCGCGCGGATCTTTTCCTTCAGTTCTGACATGAGGCTCATCCTGCCGCTTCTTGGCCGGCCTGCCTGACCGGGACCGGTTACCTCCGTGAGCATGGCACCATATGGGAATGCGTCCACGCACCATGCTCGGGACCGCCACCGTCGCTGGCGCGGCCGTCCTGGGCTACGCCACCGTCGTCGAGCGCAACTGGTTCGCGTTGCGCCGGCATGAGGTCCCCGTGCTGCCAGCCGGCTCTCGGCCGCTGCGGATCCTGCACATCTCCGATGTGCACCTGACCCCCGGCCGGCACCGGCTGCTGTCGTTCATTCGCGCTCTGGACGCCACAGAGCCCGATCTAGTCGTCAATACTGGAGACTCGATCGCGCACCAGCAAGCCGTTATCCCGCTGCTGGAGGCGTTCGGGCCGCTGCTCGACCGGCCTGGCGTGTTCGTGTACGGCTCGAACGACCTGTACTCGCCCGAGCCGAAGAACCCAGCCCGCTACATCTGGCGCACCAGTGCCCATGAGCATCTGCGGCACGTCCCCGACCTGCCGTGGGCCGAACTCGGCGCCGGCATGGAAGCCGCGGGCTGGATGAACGCCAACAACAAGCGCGGCCGGATCAAGGTCGGAGAGTTCGACGTCGAGGTGGCCGGCGTCCACGACTCGCACATCGCGCGCGACCGCTACGGCGCGATCGCCGGTCCGGCGGATCCGAACGCGGATCTGCGGCTTGGCGTGCTGCATTCGCCAGAGCCGAGGAACCTGGACCGGTTCGTCGCCGACGGGTTCGACCTGCTGCTGGCCGGCCACACGCACGGTGGTCAGATCCGCGTGCCTTTGTACGGTGCGCTGGTCACCAACTGCGGCATCGAACGCGAACGGGCCAGCGGATTGCATCAGCATCCTCACGGCCCTGGTCCGCGTCAGCGTGCCTACCTGCACGTTTCGGCCGGCCTCGGTACGTCGCCGTACGCCCCGATTCGGTTCTTCTGCCGACCTGAGGCAACCCTGCTCACGCTAGTCCCGCGAATCGGCTAGACTCCGTACGCGGTCGCGGGGTGTAGCGCAGCTTGGCAGCGCGCTTCGTTCGGGACGAAGAGGCCGCCGGTTCAAATCCGGCCACCCCGACCAACCAGAGGCGTGATCCTGACTCAGTGGGTCACGCCTTTCGCCCTTCTGTGCGTCACTGGCGCGTCGAGGCAGGACCCCCGCCGTGAAACACGTCGCCGCAACCTGGTCGGGTGCGGACTGCGCGTACCAGCCGGCCAGGCCGGGCCGGCCGGGCCGGCCTGGCCGGGCCGTCAGCAGCATCGGTGGCCCCCTGATGCTGTAGCTTCCCGGGACGCAACGACATCAGGGGGGCAACGATGTCGCGGCATCCGGCCGGGGAGTGGACGACCGGCGTCGAGTGCGCCCGCCGGCTGGACCTTGACTGTGCACGGATGACGGGCAATGTCGAACTGTTCGAGGTGCTGCGCGCTGTTCGGCTTCGGGGCATTTGGCGCGCAACGCGGATTTGCCTGTCAGGACATGAGCGCAGCGACGAACGTACCTCGACCATGGATGCTGACGATGAGGCCACGCTCGCGGAGGACTGCCATCGCATGCCGCACCGTGACATAGGAGACCCCGTACTCTTCGGCGAGCGCGCGCTCAGCAGGGAGCTTTCTGATGATCTCCCCTTCGCAAATGCGTCTCGCCACGTCGTCAGCGACTTGCATGTAGGCATGTTGCAGCCGGTTCGGGTCGACCGGCTGTGGTGGCATGAAGCGCAATCTACAAACTGCCTGAGCTACATAACGTCCAGCTGGCTTATCACTGCTTCCATAGAGCTAGCATAGCTCTCAAGTGCTATGCTAGCTCTATGAACCTCCGCGTCGCGAACATCACGTATCAGCCGGAATCATGCGGCGGCGCATGGCCCACGCTCACCGCGACCCTGCCGCCAGCGGCGAGGCGCCTTGGTCAGCAAGGGTCGACCGCACATGTCAGCAACTGCACGACAGGCAAGCCAACGCTCTTGCGGGCCCTGGCGACCGAGCGGGATTGGCAGAAGTTAACAATCTTGGAGCAAGACTTCCGCCGGGCGATGGGCGAATTCTCCGGACAGGCGGAGCCTGACCTGGCCAAGGTCACCATCTCGTCCAAGCAATTCGAGCGCTGCGGGAACATCCGACGCCTCGGACGCCGGCCCGGACCGCCGGATGCGGCAACGGCCGGGCCGAGCAGACTTCACGTCCGGCGCGCGGGTGGTGGAAGCCGGCCGATAAGGACCGCGACCGAGCAATCGCCGGGCCGCAGGCATCACCGAACCCGGCGTACCGGCACGGGCAGCTCACCGCCCACCTCGGAGCCGAAGCGTCGCCCGTCCTATGCCTGCCAGGCGAGCGGGGCTCAGATGGGCTGTTGGCGCGGCCGAGCCCCGGGCTCGCATCCCTCTCGCGCTCGCCGGGCAGACAAATGTCGAGATCAACCAGTGCCGACCACGCGCCAGCGATCAACTCGTTGCACCTTGCCCTGGCGAGGCGGATACCTTGACCCACCGCGGTCGGGCGCTCGCCCTCACTTCGTGCGCTCGGCCAGCCTTCCCGTGCTAGCCGCCTGCACAGAAAATCTCTGCACTGCCGTACGGCTCTCGCCGCCTGTCCACCCTGCACAACAGCCGTCCGCCCGGCCACCACCACTGGTCACCCGGCTGGCATTGCGACCGCAACTGGGTGGCCAGCGATACTCAGGCGCTGCCCGGCGACCGCCTGGACGACCGCGCAGTCACGGCTGGCGCTACGGGGCGGCTGGCCGTTCGCCTAGCGCACTCGGCCAATCGGCGGCGAGCTTGTTGCTTACAGGGGCTCACTTACCCATTCCCAACCGCGTGTCTCGTCGTGTACTGGCCGTACGATGTGCGCAGCTGACGAGTCGCCTAGTTGCGCCACGACCCGAAGCAGCTCACGGTGAAGATAGCGCGGCTTGCGCTCGTCGCGATGCTCCCTATGCGCGACCAGTGTCACGACCGTGCTGTCGTGGCCGAACAGCCGGGCCGTGACGTTGCCGTTGTAGTCGAGCACAACGGCGGCAATGTCCCTGGCCCGGATGATCTCAGTCCCGTCATCGTTGGCAATCCACACGTCTGGTGCGTCCACAGGCGCCTCCTTGCCCGCTATCGCGCTACCGGGCATCTGCGGCACACCACAGTCCGGAGCTGCCCGCCGCCGATCGGCAGGTGGGCTTTCCCGCGCCTGGCAGGTGGTCGGCAACCGGGGTCGCCGATCGGCCAGTTATTAACTGAGTAGCATGCCTCGGCCAGTATGTGGAGCTTCTAGACAGCACGCCGGTAACGTATGTCAGCCGATGATGGCCCTGCTGGCCGACTCGAACCCGCCGCGAGAAACGCCGGAACCGACGCGACAGCTTCACATTACCGTATGTATCCTTGCGCTTGGTAGTCTCTCGGTGACAGCGGGAGCAGCAGGCGGATCGGCCACCCCGAAGAAGTGCGCCTACTGGCGGGTTGCATTCCCGCAAGCACGCGATCCCCGGGTTAACTCCGCGCAGGGCCTTGTACCGCTGTCCGGTACCAGCGGGCCTCCCGCCGACCGCGATCCGCCGGCATGGTCAGCTCCGGCCGGGCGTCCAGCAGTGATGCGCAGATGCTGGCCCAGATCGCCGGCTGCTGATCCGGCTCGTTGTTGGCAGTGGCGATGGACTCGGAAGTCAGGGAATGGGATATTCCTGCAATGGCCGATTCTTTTGGCGACCTGTTGCGGCGGTTCAGGGTCGCGGCCAGCCTTACCCAGGAGGCTTTGGCGGACCAGTGCCGGATCAGTCCGGCCACGATCGCGGCGATAGAGCAGGGAAGGCGCACCGCGCCAAGGCTGTCGACGGTGCGGCTCATCGCCGAAGCACTCGAGCTGTCGGCCGCCGACCGAGAGCTGCTGGCGCGGGCGGCCGATCAGGGTACCGTTGGGCCCCGGTCGGCTTCCGCCGACGCGCGTGCTGATGACCCGGTCGACAGCGGCCTGAGCAGCGTCGGCCTGGTCACTAGCGGGCCGGCTGCGCGCAACTCTTCCACCATGGCTGTCACCGTCGTAAGCCCGGAGTTCATTGGCCGCCGGGAGGAGATCGCCTCCCTGACCGCGCTGATGAACAGGACCGAGTTGGGCGAGCCCGGGTTCGCGCTGGTCGGCGGTGAGGCGGGTGTCGGCAAGAGCCGCCTGGTGAACGAGTTCGCGGCCCGGGTCGCCAGCCAGTCCGGGTTCCGGGTCCTGACCGGCCAGTGCGTCGAACTGGGGGCCGAGGGCCTGCCGCTCGCCCCGCTGGTGGACGCGTTGCGGACGCTGACGCGCGGCTCGAAGCCGGAGACCCTGACCGAGGTGCTCGGGCAGGCCGGTACTGGCCTAGCCCGGCTGCTGCCCGAACTCGGGCTCGTCAGCCCGCACGGCAATCCTCCCGAGGACCTGCAAAAGGCGCAGCTGCTCGAAATGGTCCTCGGGCTGCTGCACCGCCTCAGTGACCTGCAGCCGGTCCTGCTTTTCATCGAGGATCTGCACTGGGCCGATCAGTCCACGCTGGATCTGATCGCCTTCCTGGCCCGGTCGCTGCGCGAGGCACGGGTACTGCTGGTGGCCACCTACCGCTCCGATGAACTTCATCGGCGCCATCCGCTGCGGCCGCTGCTGAGCCGGTGGGAGCGGGTTCGTTCGATCGGCCGGATCGAGCTGCGCCGGTTCGAGCGCGACGAGGTCACGGCCCAGCTCGCGGCGATCTTCGGCGCCGCGCCCGCGCCCGACGTCGTGGACGTCGTCTTCGACCGTTCCGGCGGGAACGCGTTCCTGGTCGAGGAACTCGCCAGGGCAGTGCACTCCGATGGTGACCTCGCTGATCTGCCGCCGTCGCTCAAGGACGTGCTGCTTAGCCGGGCGGATGCGCTCAGCTCTAGCGCGCAGCGGCTGCTGCGGGTCGCGTCGGTTGCCGGGCGAACCGTCCCTGAGCGGCTGCTGGCCGAGATTGCCGGGATGAGCGAGGCTGAGTTCTTCGCCGGCCTGCGCGAGGCGGTGGACAGTCACCTGCTCCTAGTCGATCCGAGCGGCCGGGGTTACGCGTTCCGGCACGCTCTGACCAGGGACGCGGTGTATGAGGACATGCTGCCCGGCGAGCGGGTCCGGTTGCACGCGGCCTACGGCGCGGCGCTGGCCGGCGATCCCGCGCTGGCGGGTGACAATACGACACTGCCCGCCGCGCTGGCCTACCATTGGTACGCTGCGCTCGATCTTCCCCGCGCCCTGACGGCGGCCATCGAAGCCGCCCACCACGCGACGAGCGCGTACGCCCCGGCGGAGGCGCTGCGCTATCTAGAGCGGGCTCAGGAGATCTGGCCGCAGGTCGCGGACGCGCCGCAGCGCACCGGTATTGACCAGATCGAAGTGAGCCGGCTCGCGGCGGAAGCGGCCTACCGGTCTGGTGCGCTCGACCGATCGCAGTCCTTGCTGGCCGACGCCCTCGCCGAGCTGCCACATGGAGCCGATCCGGTGCGCCGGGCGCACCTGCTTGAGCGGTATGCAATCGCTCAGCGAGACTCAGGCCGGCAGCAGGAGGCGGTTCGGTCGCTGCGGCAGGCGCTCGCGTTGCTTCCCGCTGACCAGCCGAGCCGCGACCGGGCAGTCGTGCTGGCCACGCTGGCCGCCACGCAAACGCACGGCGCGGACATGGGAGATGCCGCCGAGGTAGCCGCGCTGGCAATCTCCGCCGCTCAATCCGCCGGGGCCAGGGACGTGGAGGCGGACGCCGCCATCACGCTCGGCTCGGCGAGTTCCTATCTTGGCCAGGCTGAGGCCGGTCTTGGCCCGCTACGTTCCGGCGTGCTGCTGGCATTGGAGCTCGACATACCGTTTACCGCGCTGCGCGGCTATATCAACCTGTCCGACGTTCAGGAACTGCTGGGGCGTCACCTCGAAGCCGCCCAGACCGCGAGTGAGGGCCTGGAACTCGCTGAGCGAACAGGCATGGCTCGTACGCTAGGTTCGTACCTGGTTGGTAATCAGGCAGAACCGCTGCTGCGCCTCGGGCGGTGGGCGGAGGCCGACCGGCTGACCGCTCGGGCCCTTGGCTTGCAGCCGGAGGGGGTATTCGGCGCCACAGTGCGCCACCTTCGCTCCGAACTAGCCGCCATGCGCGGCCGCTACGACGAAGCCGTTCGCGAGCTGCGCGATGCCCGTCGCGTCCTAGGCCAGATCACCGACGTTCAGTTCACGCAGCCCATGCGGTATTGCGAGGCTATGATCGCGCTCGGCCGAGGCGATCTGAGGGCGGCCAGGGAAGCGGCGACAGCCGGGCTTGCGGAGGCCGAGCTGCCGGAGTCCGCTCGGTTCGCCTGGCCGCTGTTGTGGCTGGGAATGCGGGTCGAAGCCGACGAGGCGACCCGATTTCGTGACCGGCGCGAGGAGGTTCCGCCCGAAATCGCTGAGCGCTGCATTGCGCTGGCGCAGATCGCGGCGCGACTTGCCAGACCGGCGGCACGGTCGCACGGATATCTGGCGCTGCTCACCGCCGAGCAGCGGCGGGCCGGTACCGATGACGCGGAAGCCTGGGCCGTCGCTGTAGCCGCATGGCAGGAGGCTGACGAGCCATATCCACTGGCGTACGCGCTGCTACGACTGGCGGAGGCGCACGGCGAGACTGGCGCGCGGGAGCAGGCGGCCGCGGCGGTACGGCAGGCGCACGCGCTCGCGGAGCGGATCGGGGCCGCGCCGGTCGCTGCCGAGGCCGCCGCCTTTGCCCAGCGGGTCCGGCTCAGCCTGGATCCGGCTGGCACTGGAGAATTGAACGCCGCGGAGTCGCGGCCGGCCGACGAGCTCGCCAGGTTCGGGCTCACGGACAGGGAGCGCGAAGTCCTGCTGCTACTCGCAGCGGGCCGATCCAATCCCGAGATCGCGCGGGCGTTGTTCATCAGCGCCAAGACCGCGAGCGTGCACGTGTCCAACATCCTGGCCAAGCTGGGCGTAAGCCGCCGGGTGGAGGCCGCGGCCATCGCGCACCGCCTGGGCGTCGGCGCCTGAGGCCTGGTGGCTGAGGCCCTGGTGGCTATTGCGCCCTGGTGGCTAAGGCCCTGGCGCCGGCAGCTGAGGCTGTCGGCGTCCTCCGCTAAGGAGTCGCCCGGCCAATCTGAGGACCGGCACCGGCTCGATTACCGAAGTCGCCCGATGCACTGACCTGCCACTTAGCCCGACCGTGGAAGTACTTCGGTCTATGGGAAAAGGGGCAACTCACATGCGCACACAGAACCCGCCATCCGGCACTATCAGGGCCGCGCTTGGTTATTCGCTATTCCGCCGGCTGCTGGCGGGGCTAGCCGTGTCGCAGATTGGCGACTGGCTCTACAACCTGGCGCTGGTGACCTTGGTGTACGAGCGCACCCACTCGGCCATGTGGGCGGGCATCGCCGCCGCCGCGCGAGTGGTGCCGATCGTAGTGCTTGGCCCGCTCGGCGGGGTGATCGCCGATCGCTTCGACCGTCGCCGCGTGATGGTAGCCAGCGACGTTGTCCGGCTCGCGTTGATGGTGATGCTGGCCGTTGTCGCGGCCACGCACCTGCCGATCGTGATCGTCCCGCTGATCGCTGCCGCCGCGACCGCTGCCGCCAGTCCTTACCTGCCGTGCGCCGCCGCCGTCACTCCAATACTGGTGCCCGACGCTGACCTGCCAGGCGCGAACGCGGCCCGGTCGGCTGTCACGAGCCTGGGCCTAATCATCGGTCCGGCGATCGGCGGCGTGCTGCTGCTGCTGCTCGGATCGCCATGGCTGGCATTCGCGATCAACGCCATCACTTTCGGCCTGTCCGCGCTCGCGGTTCTGGCCATCCCGGCCAACCCGGCCTTCCGGTCCGCGACGGCGCAGGAACGGCCAGCCGGGTTGCTGCGGGACGTAGCCGACGGTGCCGTGGTCCTGCGAAGCCATCCGCAGGTGCTGCGACTGGTGGGTGCGGACATCATGTGCAGCCTGGTCTACGGCATGCAGACGGTCTTGCTCATCGGGGTGGCGAGCCGAGCTGGCCTCGGCCTGCACGGCTACGGCTATCTGTTCGCCGGGATCGGCGCCGGTGCGCTGGCGGGCACCACCTTGGCCAGCCGCGCGGTGCGCTGCCGGAATCCGCGAGCGGTCCTGCTGGCCGCGCTGGCTGCTGTCGGCCTGCCGATGATGACGCTGGCCGTGGTGCAGTGGGGCCCGGCGGCGATCCTGCTGGCCGCGATCGTTGGTATCGGCGCGATCCTCGTTCAGGTAATCACCGAGACCAGCCTCCAGCGGACGCTGCCGCCTGAGATCTTCGGCCGCGCCTACGGCCTGGCGCTGCCAGCTTCGCTAGCCGGGATTGTCGTCGGCTCGCTCATCGCCCCACTGCTGACCAGCGTGCTCGGCGGGCCCGGGGCCCTGATCGCCTGCGGCGCTGCCGCGATCGCCTACGGCATTCTGATCAGCGTCCCGCACCGCCAGCCCGCCGTGCTTGCGGTCCAGGCCAGCTAGTCATAGGGCGCAAAATTACGTGCTTTCGCACGAGTTGGCGAGGGCAGGGCCACGCGGGTTGGCTACCTGCACGGTGCGCAAAGCTGAAGAAACGGGACTTCCGGGCGCCGGAGTCCAGAGACATCGCCGGATCTGCGGCTGTTGGTGCGGATGGGGCCGGAGATGGCTTTGTGGTTGCGCTCGCGGGCGGGTCCGGCAGATGAATACGCACATTCACCCGGGAAAACGGATGAATCGGCATATTCATCTAGCCGAGAAAAGGATCATGAACGTCTTCCTAGGGCTGGCGGGCCCGTCGGGAGCTGTGTGACTCGAGCGGCGTGCCTGTGGCTTGCTGAAATGTGGTGCCGACCCCGCCAGCCACTGCGACGCACGCTTGCGGAACAAACCTAGACGGCTACTCGCCCGCGATATCCGTGTACTTGGCGACCTCTTGAACCAGTTCCATCACTGATACGTCGTCCAGCGCATCAAGGATGCTCGTCCAAAGGGCAAGGTTGACATCGCCCCACCGTTCATATTTCCGCTTCGCAGACTCCGAATAGAAATAGATTCCGTTGTCACGAAGCGGAACCTGCTCGCCCACGATCTTCTCGGCCAATTCCCTTAGCGAACTTCCCGTTTCCCGCATGTACAGGGGCGCTAGCATTACCGGCGTTATGGGCAGGGCCTTGAACAGGGTATCAGCGTCACTTAGCGCCATCGCCTCGGGAGAAATATACTTGCTGCGTGATTGAGTCTCCGCGGTGACTACGATGTCCTCGATTGTTGAAATTGCATAGCCCGTCATCCCGACCCCGGCCAGGATTCTGCGCCGCAGGGTTCTTCCATCAGCAGCTTCGGAGCGCGCCGCAACCAGGTAGTTGACGTCGTGTACCAACCCGGCGATCTCCGTTCGTACTCTATCCGCACCCAATTCCGCCGCAAATCGTCGCGTGTTCACAGCCACGAACTTCACATGATGCCATCCATGAAACGGCACTTCCCTCGCCTGTCCCGCATAGAGTTTCTCCATTGTCAGCCAGAGCGAGCCGAGATACTGATCCAGATCCTCTAGCAGCGATCGCGTCTTCATTCCTTTACCCCTTCCGGGAACAATCTTAGGCTCTGCACGATAGTCTATCCGTCCGCGCATGTCACATGCGGTTGACAAGGTCGATACAGATTGATTTCGGGCAATTCTTGGTCGGTCGATAGTCATCGTTACTGATCATTAGCATTTGTCGGCGCGTAGTTCTCGATTGGCGTGCTATTGAGCGACAGTTCGGCCATTCCGGCAGCCAGAATCCGGTCCGAGTTGGTCCGCCGACGACCGACCCAACCGGGAGGACGGAAAATCGCGAGAAATCTGGGTAGTTCGTGGCGATACTGAGTGATCATGGACACCCAGTTCGAGGCACTGATCCTGCGCAAGACGATGCGCGTGCCGCTACCGACCGGTGCGACCGGCGACGGCGCGGCTGCCGCGCGGCAGCTTGATTCGGCGCTGCTTAGCGCCGGGTTCAAGCTGTCCGGGGAACTGATGCAGCGGCTATCAGGAATGCCGACGGGCGCGGTGCTGGACCTGGGCACGCGCGTCCTGGCCGGGGTGCGCGAATTGGTCGGGGATCACGTTCAGCACAACGTGTACTTCAAGGAGTTCCCTGAGGGGGTTCCTGACACGCTGGAGTTCTGGATTTCCTCGCTGCGGGCCGCGCTGCTCGATCCGGTCGCGGCGGAGAACCTCGAGGCCGGGTTCATCTGCCCGACGGCGACGAGACCGGTGCGGGCGAGCCAGCCCCGACCCACGCCCAGCCGACCGGCGGCCAGGTCAAGGACCGAAACCAGGACCAGGACCAGCTCCAAGAAGGCGGCAAGCTGGTGCTCGGCTGGCTGAACCTGCTCAGCCTGCCGAACCTGGCTCTGGTCTGCGCGACCGGCCCGCAGCCGGAGACGATCCCGGTGCGCGAGAACCGGGCCGTGATCAACCGGGTCCGGCTGGCCGCACGGAAGCCGCTGATCGTGGACACGGTCACCGACGTGCTGCGGCTGGCGTGCGCCGCATCCGACGGCGATGTGACCCTGGAAGAGCCGACCCGGTTCCGTTCGTTCGGGCGGCCAGAGCGCCGGCTGCTGCTGGCCGCGCTCGACGACGTCATTGGCGCCAGCCCGGGCAAGCTCGGGGACGTGGCGGCCAGGCGACAGGCCTGGAAGCGGCTGGGCGAGCGGCTGCATCCGCACGAGCATCCGCAGTGGCCGCACGCCCAGGACGTGTTCGCGGTGGCGCGTGGTGAGAAGCGGTCGCCATCGCTGGCCAGCCTGGTCGAGTCGACCTTGGCGACCAGCGGCTCGGGCGCTACCGCCCGGCTGTTCGCGAACGCACCTGGCCGGCTGTGGCGGTCGCTTGACCGGCTGCTGCGCGAGGCGGCCGGACCAGCCGAGCTAGACGCGATCGTGAGCGCGGCGGCGGAGGCGGCACCGAACGTGTCCGGCCGGGTGCTGCTGTCGGTAAGGGAGCACCTGTTCAACCGGCAGGCTCCCACCGACGTGAGCCGGGTCTTCGCCAACCGCAAGGGCCGCGCCTGGGCTGGGCCGGAGACCCGCGACCCGCTTGCTGAGCCTGCCGTGCTGGCGCTGATGTCGGTGATCGACGCGGAGGTGTCGCGGCGGCTGCCGGACTACGGGACGATCCTCATCGACCCGGCGATCCTCGGCGTCGCCCCCAGGCCAGCGCGACGGTAATCACGGTCAGAGCCGGTCAGGTGACGCGTCCGATCAGCGCTGCGTTGCGGCCGGACGGCGAGATCACCGGCACCGTGACCGGCCCCGGCGGCAAGGCACTGACCGGCATCTGCGTGCGGGCCGTTTCGCAAGGCAGGCAGGCCTCGAGGTTCCTGGCCGTAACCAGCGCCAGCGGCGGCTATCAGCTCGGCCCGCTGCGGCCGGGCCGCTACCTGGTCGAATTCCTCGCGGGCGGCGGCGCGTCCGGCTACAAGAGCCAACGGTGGAAGAACGCCAGTTCGGCCCGGGCCACCACGCCCTTCTCATCAGGTCCGGCCGAACCAAGCCCGGCGTCGACGCGACACTGGCACGCCAAAAGTAGACCGCGGCGGCCAATTACAAAACGGGCCGCCGCGGTCGGGAACCTAGGTCAGGCTCAGACGGCCTGGCCGTCGACCTGCGAGCCGGCCGGGAAGGCCTGCGCGAGCTGGTCGAGCTCGGCTCGCCAGTAGCGGTGAATGTTCAGTCTGGTCGGCTTGTTCTGGCCAGGGAACTGGACGTAGAACTTGCTCCAGACCGCCGCCCGGTTGAAGTTCGAAACCGGGAGGTTGTTCCTCGGGAAGACCGCAACCACCTCGCCTGGCCGGTTGGTCCAGCGGCTCGCGTTGTTTACGACCACCGAGGTGTTGGTCAGCGTGAAGAAGTAGAACTTGCGGCTCAACTGGACCACGAGACCGACGATCGGAATCTCATCGAGCAGTGCGCCAAGCCAAGGGCTCGGGCCCGTCTCGGTGTGCACGCAGGCAATGAACTGCTCTCCTGCTGGCGCCTGAGCGGCCAGCTTCTCCATAACCTGCTGCTTCTGCTTGGCTCGTCGGATAGCCATGTTTTGCTCCGGATGTGATGGATGAAGTGCGTTAACACCCCGTACTTGTTAAACAAGGGGAAATTACCAGGTCGAAGGCGCTTTCGCGTAACTAACGGTGATCACGGGCCCTGACGGCCGATTTCTACATAGCATCGGTTGACGATGTACCGGAAACCGAGCTAGTCTCGCGTGGCATGAAGAAGCCAGCGGGTCCGGCCGTGAATCCGGCTGATACTGACGGGCTCGAGACCCTCGGCCGGTCCTCGGGTCCGGCCAGCCTGATCTTGTCGAGCCTGGCCGACGGGGCTAAGCACGGCTATGCGCTCACGAAGGACATCGAGTCCTTCGCCAGCATTCGCCTTGCCCCAGGAACGCTCTACGAGGCGCTCAGCCGACTTGAAGCCCACGGCCTCATCGAGGCGCTGGAGAGCACCGACCGGCGTCGTCCCTACCAGCTGACCGCCGCCGGCGCCGCCGCCCTCGCGACCTACCTGCGGGCGCAGCGCCAGCTCGCCGACGTCGGGCTTAGCCGCCTGGCCAGCGGCTGGGCGACGTCATGACCGCGCAGACCCGCGTCACCCGGCTCCTGCGCTGGTATCCGCGCGGCTGGCGGGCCCGGTACGGCGAGGAGTTCGCCGAGCTACTGGCCGCCGAGTTCGCCGAGCGGCCGCGCTCGCGCCGGCGGGGACTCAACGTCGCGGCAAGCGGATTGCGGGCCCGGCTGGCCGCCGCTGGCCTGGCCGACCACCCGCTCGATCGAACCGCCGCCGCCCGGGCTGGCCTTGGCATGCTCACGTTCTGCGGCGCGGCGTTCGCGATGTTCGCGGCGGCAATGTGGTCCCAGCTGGCGATCGGCCTGCAATGGGCAGTTCAAGATCATTCGGGCATAAGCTTTGCGGTGGCTTTGATGTCGGCGGGATTGCTGGTGTTCGGCGTGGTGGCTGCGGCGGCGTTCGGCGGGCTGGTCCGCGCGACGATAGGAGCTCTAGCGCGCGGTGAGGGCAGGCCGCTGGCGCGGCCTGCCCTCACCGCCACCACCGGCTTGATCATCCTTTTCGTGGGCGGCCGGCATTTCGCTAACGCCTGGCCTGGGACCGGCGGACACCTGCTCTGGCCGGTGGCCCACGTGCCTGCCTGGGCAGCGGCGTTCTGCTGGGCTACCACGATGTGGATCACGTCCTATGTGGCCCATCCGGGGCTGCTGGCCGCGTTCCCGGCTACGCAACTCGCCTGGATGGCGCTGAGCCCGGTCGCGATCGGATTGCTGGTGACCGGCGTGGTCCAACTCGCCAGTCGACTGCATCATTCAGCTTCCGCAATGCGTTATGCTAAATGGTTGTTCAAAGCCGCCGTTGTCGGGATGATCTTGTTCCTGGCCGGGACGCTGCGCTGGATGGCGTCGGCCGGAGCCGGGTCGCTGCGCGGGTATCACGTCGGCGCGATCGACTTCGCCGGGCTCACGGTGCTCGCGCTCGCGCTCGTGCTCGCCTGCCACGTGAGCCGGCGGACCTCACTGGCGGGTCAGGCCAAGCGGTGAACTCATCAACCTCGGGCGGCCGCAGCCGCCGCACGGTGCTCAAGGCCGGTCTCGGCGGGCTGCTGGGCGTGACCGTGGCCGGTGCGGTCGGCGTAGAGCTGGTCAACCACGGGGTACTCCCGGGCAGGGGCTACCTCGACAGCATCGACGGCGCCTGCGCGGTACCGGCCCCCCGGCTGTCGTTTGCACCGACCGGGCCTTCGTTCTCCGGCCGCTTCTACTCGGCCGCCCGCCGCCGCACCGTCGGCTTCACGCTCGCCTATCCGCCGGGTCACCGTCCGGGCAGCGAGCTGCCGCTGATCGTCGCGCTGCACGCGTTCGGCGGCGACCACAACAAGGTGCTCACCAGGATGTCGCTCGCCCAGGCGGTCGCGCTGCGGCCCGATCTGCGGGGGGTTCCGGGGGGTCGTCCCCCCGGGCCAGCACTGCGCCCGCTGCCGCCGATGGCGATCGTCGCGGCCGACGGCGGCAACGGGTACTGGAACCCGCATCCGGGCGATGACCCGCTCGGCATGATCACGGGCGAGCTGATCCCGCGCTGTCGGAGGAAGGGGCTCGGGCGCGGCTCGCGGAAGATCGGGACGCTCGGGATCTCGATGGGCGGGTACGGCGCGATCCATGTCGCCGAGAAGTACCCGGAGCTGATCGGTGCGGTGGCCGCGATCGGTCCGGCGATCTGGACCAGCTACGCGCAGGCTCAGGCTGTGAACCCGGGTGCTTATGCGTCGGCGGCCGCGTTTGCCGCTGGTGACGCTGTGACGCACGCGGGCGCGCTCGCCAGCGTGCCGGTCCGGGTGGCGTCCGGGACCGATGACCCATTCCATCCGGGAGTCGTTGCGCTGGCCAGGGTGCTACCGGCGAGCGCGGTCGTGGACATCTCAGCCGGGTGCCACACGTCACAGTTCTTCCTGGCGCAGGAGCCGACGTCGCTGGCGTTCCTCGGCGAGTACCTGGCGGGCGGCTGACCCGCCAGCCGCTCCCGCTCCCTATCGCCCCGCACCCGCACGCACGCCCACCCCCCGCGCACTCCTACCCCGCGACATCGGGGAAAGAATGGTGTCGCTATATGAGCATCAATCTTTCCCCGATGCGGCCCGCCCGGGGCGGGGCTAGCCCGCGACCAGGAGTTCGGCGATCTGGGCGGCGTTGAGGGCCGCGCCCTTGCGGAGGTTGTCGCCGCAGACGAACAGGTCGAGGGCGTGGGGGTCGTCCATGCTGACCCTGATCCGGCCGACCAGCGTCGGGTCGGTGCCGACCACGTCGATCGGCATCGGGAACTCGCCCGCCTCCGGCCGGTCCACGAGCTTGACGCCGGGAGCCTCGCTGAGCAGCTTGGCCGCCTCGTCCCGGTCGACCTCGGCGTCGAAGATCGCGTGCAGCGCGAGGGAGTGCCCGGTGATCACCGGGACCCGGACGCAGGTCGCCGAGATCTTGATGTCGTCGATGCCCAGGATCTTGCGGGTCTCGTTCCTGAGCTTGAGTTCCTCGGAATTCCAGCCGTCCGGGCGGAGCGAGCCGGCCCAGGGCAGCACGTTCATCGCCAGCGGCGCCTGGAACGGGCCGGTGTCAGGCACGGCCGCGCGGACGTCACCCGGACGCTGCCCGAGCGCGCGGTTACCGCCGACATTGGCCAGCTGGTCGTAGAGCGAGTCGATGCCGGCCTGGCCGGCACCGGAGGCGGCCTGATAGGACGCGGCGAACAGCTCGCGCAGCCGGTAGGCCTGATGCAGCACGCCGATGACGCAGATCATCGACAGCGTGGTGCAGTTGGGCACCGAGATGATCCCCTTCGGCCGGACGAACGCGGCCTGCGGGTTGACCTCGGGCACGACCAGCGGTACCTGGGGGTCGGAGCGGAACGCACCGGACTTGTCAATCACGATGACGCCGCGCTCGGCCGCCTGCGGCGCCCAGACCTCAGATACCTCATCGGGCACGTCGAACATCGCGAGGTCGACGCCGTCGAAGACCCCGGCCGAGATCTCCTGGACGGTGACCTGCTCGCCGCGTATCGTGACCTGCTTGCCGGCCGAACGAGCCGAGGCGATCGGGCGGACCTCGCCCCAGATGTCGGGGCGGGTCGAGACGACCTCGCACATTGTCGTGCCGACGGCGCCGGTCGCGCCGACGATCGCGAGAGTTGGTCGGGGCTTCATCGGCCGGTCCCTCCGTAGACGACGGCTTCGGCCGAGCCGTCGTCCAGCCCGAACGCCCGGTGAGTCGAGGTCACCGCGCTATCGAGGTCGGCGGCGTCCACCACGGCCGAGATCCTGATCTCCGAGGTCGAGATCATCCTGATGTTGATGCCGGAGTCGGCGAGTGCACCGAAGAAGTCAGCGCTGACCCCGGGATGAGAGCGCATGCCCGCGCCGATCAGCGAGATCTTGCCGATCCGGTCATCGAAGATCAGCGATTCGAAGCCGATCTCATCCTGGATCCCGCGCAGCGCGGTCATCGCGGCCTGGCCGTCCTGGCGCGGCAGCGTGAACGAGATGTCGGCCCGGCCGGTCGTTCGCGACGTGCTCTGGACGATCATGTCGATGTTGATGCTGGAGCTGGCGATCGTGCGGAAGATCTTCGCGGCGGCGCCGACCTTATCTGGGATGCCGGTCACGGTGATCGTGGCCTCGCTCCGGTCGTGCGCGACTCCGGTGATGATCGGCTGGTCCACTGCGTTCTCCCTCTGGCCCGCGGTGCCCGCCGCGGTCGCCGGCTCGACTACCCAGGTACCTTCCCTGCTGCTGAACGAGGACCGCACGTGGATCGGCATCTTGTAGTGCCTGGCGTACTCCACGCAGCGCAGGTGGAGCACCTTCGCGCCGCACGCGGCCATCTCGAGCATCTCCTCGTAGCTGATCCTCGGGATCCGCCGGGCGCCAGGCACGATCCTCGGATCGGCGGTGAAGATCCCGTCCACGTCGGTGTAGATCTCGCACATCTGCGCGCCGAGCGCGGCCGCGAGCGCCACCGCCGTGGTGTCTGACCCGCCCCGGCCGAGCGTCGTGACGTCCTTGCTGTCCTGCGAGACGCCCTGGAAGCCGGCCACGATCGGGATCGCGCCGTCGTCGAGCGCGCTGCTGATCCGGCCCGGGGTCACGTCGATGATCCGCGCCTTGCCGTGCGTGGAATCGGTGATCATCCCGGCCTGGGAGCCGGTGAACGACCGGGCCTCGAAGCCCAGGTTGGCGATCGCCATCGCGACGAGCGCCATCGAGATACGCTCGCCGGCGGTTAGCAACATATCGAGCTCGCGGCCGGGCGGCAGCGGGCTGACCTCAAGCGCGAGGTCGTGCAGCTCATCGGTGGTGTCGCCCATGGCCGAGACTACGACGACGACGCCGTGCCCGGCCTTGCGGGTGGCGACGATCCGCTGGGCGACGCGCTTGATGCCGTCGGCGTCGGCGAGTGATGAGCCTCCGTATTTCTGAACGACAAGAGTCACGGTGCGGCGCTCCTCGCGGTGTCCATGCCGCTACTATATCGGTCACCGATATAGCGTCAACGCATTATCGGCCGGTCAGATCTGCTCCTCGGCCACGTCCAGCCTCGCATGGGCGACTACGGCATGCAGGGCGCGTAGCGCCGCGCCACCGTGCGTTCCCCAGTGGTTCACATAGGAGTACTGCCACCACCACAGCGCTTCGCTGGCCCGTCCGGCCTGGTAGTGCCGCAGGCCGTGGATGAGGTCGGCGGCGACCGCTGCCAGATCATCGGACAGCCGGAACGCGGTCGGCTCGGTATCGGCGTAGGGATCGAAGAGCTCGAGATACTCATCGACGTCGGCGAGACGCTGCGCGAGACCGGTACGCAGCGAGTCGAGGTCGGGGTCGGCGCCGACGTCGGGCTCGGCGTTCCCCGTGGGGATCACATCCCGGCTCGCACCTAGCTGCGCGCCCGCCAGCATCACCTGGGCGACCTCAAGCAAGAGCAGCGGAACAATTTCATCTGAGCCCTCACCGCGGCCTAGGGCGGCGAGGGCGGCGAGAAAGTTGCCGGCGTGCTTGGCGACGAGGTCGGCCAGCGGCCGCCAGCCGCCGGAGCCGTTGACTTCCGCCTGCGTTCCGTTCTGGTCAGACATTCAGTACTCGTCGTCCTTCGAATGCGCGGCCGAGGGTCACCTCGTCGGCGTATTCGAGTTCGCCGCCGACCGGGAGTCCGCTCGCTGGTCTTGTCACCTTCAGGCCAATCGGTTTGACCAGCCTGGCCAGGTAGGTGGCTGTCGCCTCACCTTCCAGGTTCGGGTCGGTGGCCAGGATCAGCTCGGTGATCGTGTCGTCGGCGAGCCTGGCCATCAGCTCGGCGATCTTGAGATCCTCAGGGCCGATCCCGTCCATCGGGCTGATCGCCCCGCCGAGCACGTGGTACCGGCCCCGATACTCGCGGATCTTTTCGATCGCCGCCACGTCTTTGGGTTCTTCTACCACGCAGATGACCGAAGGATCACGCCGCAGATCCTGGCAGATCCGGCATTCGTCCGCTTCTGACACGTTGTTGCAGGTGCGGCAGAACTTCACCTTCTCGACAACCTCGATCAGCGTCGCCGCGAGCTTGCGCACGTCCTGCGGATCGGCCGTCAGCAGGTAGAAAGCGATCCGCTGCGCGCCTTTAGGCCCCACGCCAGGCAACTGACCGAGTTCCTCGATCAGGTCCTGTACTACTCCCTCGTACACCTCAGTGCTCACCGGGCTTGGGCGTGTCGGGTTCTGGCTCATCGTGATCGGCTGGCAGTGGCTGGCCGAAGCCGCCGGGCTGTCCGCCGATCTGGGGCGGGGTGAGCCCGGGAAGGCCGGGCAGGCCAGCGCTCGCTCCCAGGTCACCAAGACCGCCGGCCAGCGGGCCCATCATGTCGGCCTGCAGATCGCCGAGCCCGTCGTACGCGTCGCGACAGGCGGCCAGCACCAGGTCGGCGATCGTCTGCGCGGTCTCTTCGGCGTCGCTGGGGTCGATCGCGTCCTTGGAGATCGTCACGTCAACCAGCTCGCCTTGGCCATTGACCGTGACGGTCACCAGGCCGCCTCCGGCGCTGCCGTCGACCTCGGTTTCGGCCAGTTGCTGCTGCGCGCTCATGAGCTGACTTTGCATCTGCGCCGCTGCGGCGAAGAGTTGCTGCATGTCAAGCTGTCCGCCTGGTTCCATGCCGCGCTCCTGTCCCTGTATCTGACGACCGGCTCGCAGGACCGGCGCGGACGACCGGGTGCCGCCCGAATCCTGACCGCTGTACTGGTTCGGGGGAATGACTCCCCGGGACCTCCCGGCGGCGGCACGGACCGCCAATGGTCGCGTCAGGATAATTCAGAGCCTACGGCCCGACGGGACCACAAGGACCCAGGCGGGTCGCCCTTGGCGCCGACGCCCGCCGTCACGGCGACATTGGGGCACCCTGCTGTAGCTCCGGCGACCTGGGGGGCACTTTGCTGTCGCTGGGGAACGGGGCTGGCCTAGCCCTCGCCGATCTCCTCGATGACCTGGCCGCCGAGCTCGCGCATGATCAAGTCGCTGCCGGAGACGACTTCTGCCGATCCGGGCTCATCCGGGTCGGTCTGCTCTCTCGGATCGTCATAGACACCTGGGCTCGGCGCCTGATTCCTTGCGGGCTGCGCGCTGCGGCTGGACGCCCCGTTAGCCGCCGGCCGGCTCTCGGGTGCCGGTGCCGGTGTCCGGCTGGGGGGCGGCGGGCTAGCGGTGTCGTTGTTGGCCGGGCGGTCTGGGCTGGGTGCGCGACGGTCTCCGGCGGGACGGCCGGGCGCCGTGCTGGCTCGGGGGGACAACCCCCCGGATCCCCCCGCGGAGCGGGCGGCCGCGATGTCATCGTTGTCCGACCAGTCACCGTCGGACGGAGGCTCGGTCGGCCAGGATCGGTCCGAGCTAGCCAACTCTGAGCGGCCACCGTCGGGTTTGGCACGGTCGGATCGGCCGCCTTCGGGCCGGGCGTCGCCTGACCGGCCGGTATCAGATCCAGTTCGACCGCCGCCCGAACCGCCGGCCCGGCCCTGTCCAGACTGCACGACGGTCCTGATTATCGGACGGACGCCGAACATGCGGTCGATCACGCCCGCCAGATCCTGGTCGCACCCGCTGCTGCCGAAGCCCTTGGCGTCACCCTCGCGTTCGAAGGCCAGCGACAGCACGTTGCCCTCGACGGAGTCGATCGAGGCGTTGCTCAGCAGGATCCAGGCGACCTTGCGCACCTCGCGGATCGACTCGAGCACGTCGGTCCAGCGGCTGCGGAGCACGGACGGGTCTGGCAGGGCTGAGCCTGCGGACGGGCTGGTCGAGGCGGGCGCCTGAGTGCCGGTCCCGGCCGGAGCCGCTGGCCGGGACTCCGGCCGGGATTCCGCCGGCCGGGTCTGCTCCTGCTGGACCGGAGCCTGGCGACGCGGTTGTTCGGCTCGCTGCTCCGGACGGCGCTGCGGCGCCCGGTCACGATCCTGCTGATCGGCGCCAACGGACTCGCGCTGGTTGTCGGCCGGCCGGACCGCGCTGGCACCGGCACCGGACGAGATCGCGGCTAGCCGGTCGAGTGCGCCGCGCAGCTCGCGTTCGAGCCGGTCGACCCTCGCGTCCAGGGCACCGTCACCGACCGCCGCCGGAGCGGATGCGGACGGCGAGCCGCTGGCGGGCAGCAGTACCTGGGCGCACATCAGCTCGAGCAGCAGCCGGGGCGAGGTCGCACCGCGCATCTCGATCAGCCCGTTGCTGATCGTCTCGGCAGCTCGTACGAGCCGGTCCTGGCCAAACCGCTTGGCCTGCTCCCGCATGCTTTCAAGCTGATCTTCAGGAACGTCGAGTAGCCCTGAGACACCGGCGTCAGGCACGGCGGCCAGCACGATCAGGTCGCGCAGCCGGTCAAGCAGGTCCATCGCGAAGCGCCTGGGGTCGTGGCCGCCCTCAACGACGTGGTCGATCGCCTTGAACACCAGCGCGCCGTCGCCGGCCGCGAACGCCTGCGCCATCTCATCAAGCAGCGCGTCGTCGGTGTAGCCGAGCAGCGCGATCGCTCGGTCGTAGCGCAGGCCCTCATCACCGGAGCCGGCGATGAGCTGGTCGAGCACGGAAAGCGAGTCGCGCGCGGAGCCGGCTCCGGCTCTGACCACGACCGGCAGCACGGACGGCTCGAAGCTGACCTTCTCGGCCGCGAGGATCTCTTCGAGCAGATCGCGCAGGATGGCCGGCGGGACGAGCCGGAACGGATAGTGGTGGGTCCGCGACCGGATGGTCGGGATGACCTTCTCAGGCTCGGTGGTGGCGAAGACGAACTTGAGGTGCGGCGGTGGTTCTTCCACGAGCTTGAGCAGCGCGTTGAAGCCGGCGCCGGTCACCATGTGCGCTTCGTCGATGATGTAGATCTTGTAGCGGGCCGAGACCGGCGAGTAGAACGCGCGCTCGCGCAGGTCCCTGGCGTCGTCGATGCCGCCGTGCGAGGCCGCGTCGATCTCGATAACGTCGATGCTGCCCGGGCCCGAGGGGGCGAGCGCGACGCAGGAGGCGCACTTACCGCACGGATCGGGGGTCGGGCCGAGTTCGCAGTTCAGTGAGCGGGCCAAGATCCGGGCGCTGGAGGTCTTGCCGCAGCCGCGCGGCCCGCTGAACAGATAGGCGTGGTTCACCCGACCGCTGCGCAGGGCCTGCCTGAGCGGCTCGGTGACGTGGTCCTGGCCCTTGAGTTCGGCGAAGGTGGCAGGCCGGTAGCGACGGTAGAGGGCCAGCGGTGCCTGGTTCTCGCGCGGGTTTCGTTCTGGGCTTTCGGCGTCGGCTGCCATAACCTAATCCTCGCCGGGGAGGGGAAAGGACCCCTCGCACACCCGCCAGAGCCCGCATACCCTTGCTGCCTTCCGGCCCTGGGGGAGTTGGCGGGATTAACGCCGTGCGAGGGGTCTGTGGCCCAGTCTAGCCAGCCGCCAGACACCCGGTGCCCTGATGCCCGTTCCCGGGTCGAGCGCTACGGCCCGTTCGCACTGCACGTACTCTCGATCGCCTCGGTGGCGTCTGCCCTGGCCAGGTTGTACGCGGTGCCTGAACTCTTGCCGGGCGTACTGGAACAGATCATCCGCCAAAGGACGTCGGCGTCTGCGCTGCTGATGCCGTGCAGCCCGCTGAGCAGGACGGGGACTGCATCGGGCCCGAGCCCGGCGGCTTGATAGTCGTCGAGCGAATGACCGTTCTCGGCTCGGTGCAAATTCGTGGTCGCGACGATCACAGCAGGATCACTGACGCCCCAGGCGGCGGTGAACACAAGGCCGGAGATGATCATCGCGGCCGGGAGCAGCCGCCGCGGCAGTCCGCGCGGCACGAGTGTCGTCCCGAGCAGCAAGAAGACCAGGCCGATCCATACCGCCGCGACCAGGCAGGCCAGGCGGAGCATGGTCAATCCGTAAGCGCCTTCATACAACTGGAGGCGCCGGATCGCGACCACGACGATGGTGATCGTGAGCGCGACGGTCAGCCCCGACAGCGCGACTAGCAACGGCTTGCGTGCGTCTGCGAAAGCGCGCACGCCGAGCAGTACCAGCAGCGTGATCGCGGCGCAGGCCAGCAGTTCGAAGAAGCCGCTGCGCGCATACTTGGCGTAGGTCAGGCCATGGACGACGAGAATCCGATGACCAGCGCCGGACAGCGCAACGACCTGAGCAGCGGCGAAAGTCGCATAGAGCGCGCAGATCCCGCCGAGCACAAATGAGGCCTCAAGCAGGCCGAGCGACGGAGCGGCCGGTAGCTGCGGCAACGGCTTAACGGCGCTGGCGGCGCGGGTGAGTCCGGCAACCAGCCAGGCCCCGATCAAGATCAAAAACAGGTGCTTGACCAGCGGGCCGAGGTCGAACCAGGACCGGAAGATCGGATCGGCGACCGCCAGGAGCGCGGCCACGATCAGCATGATCGGCAAGCCGAGGACAGCGGCGCGGCCGACGGACTCCAATCGCTTGCGGGCGGCCTGCCCGGCCTCGTCCTGATTGGTGATCTTGAATAGCCCGGGAGCGTTGAAGATATGCCCGACGATGTAGGCCAGCCTGGCTTCGAGCGTCGGAAAAGTCAGGCTCAGGCCGCCGCCGTCGGCGCCGAGCGAGGCTCCGAGGCTAAGCAGCAGCACGACGCCGAAGAAGACCGGGACGATCACCCACGGGCTCGATCGCAACGTGAAAAGCAGCCCGAGTACCGGGGCCGCTCCGATCAGTACCGTGGCGACCAGCCCGCGAACTCGGCCGCTCAGCAGCAGGGCGCCGGACGCGATGAAGATCAGCCCGGAGACGGCCACGGTGGCGAACCCGCTGTGGGCGGCGATGTCGAAGGCGACTCCGCCGGCGAGGGTTCCAGCCAAGATGCGGCGGTTGGCACGGGCGCGGAGCTTGAGGTACTCCGGTGGCGGGCGGCGCGGCAGGCTGGGCGGCCGCTGGACCGGCGGCTGGGCAAAGAACGGCTGGGCAAAAGGCGGCTGGGCAAAGGACTGCGGTGCCGGGAACTGCGGCGCCCCCGCTCCCCGCGGCGGCACGGGGAAATGGTGCGGCCCTGGGGATAGCGGCGGCCCGGGAGGCGGATCTGCCAGGCTCGGTGCGTCCGGAGCGGGGACTGCCGGAGCGGGGACTGCCGACGGGGGGCCTGCCGGGTCCGCTCCAGGCGGGGGCGATTCCATGGTCTTCCTCTCAGAACGTAATGGACTGGACACGGAGGATGAGTGTGTTCGGGCGTGGCAAATAGGCCGTGCGGGTCAGGTCGCTTGGTTTGGGTTAGCCGGGAAGATCTAGGATGATGCGGCAGCCCGTCGGATGCCGTGCTTCGGCCCGGATCGAGCCGCCGTGCAGGTCGACGATGGACCGCGCGATCGCGAGTCCGAGCCCGGCTCCGCCCCCGCCGGATCCCCGCGAGGCGTCGACACGGTAGAAGCGGTCAAAGATGCGCTCGATGTGTTCGGCCGGCACCCCGGCTCCTTGATCGCTGACCTCGATGCGAATGCCGCCTGGGACCGACACGGCGCACACCTGGACTTCTCCTCCTGCTGGGCTATGCCGGACGGCGTTGGTGAGCAGGTTGGTCAGTACCTCGTGGATCTGGCCAAGATCACCGTGACCGGCCAGCGCCGGCTCCACCTCGGCAACGATGCGCACGCAGTTGCTAACCGGCGCGACCTCGGCCACCGCATCGTCGACGATCTCCGCTACGAAGTACTCCCGCGGGTCGATCCTGACCGCCCCCGACTCGAACTGGGACAACTCAAGCAACTGGTCGACGAGCCGGCTCAGCCGCTCGGTCGCCTTGAGCATGGCGCCGACCGCCTCGCCGTCGAGCGCCTCGACACCGTCGGCCAGGTTCTCCAGCCGGGCCCTGAGCGCGGCGATGGGAGTTCTCAGCTCGTGACTGACGTTCGCGACTAGTTCGCGGCGCTGCAACTCGACCCGCTCAAGCTGGGCCGCCATCGTGTTGAACGACCTGGCCAGGCTGCCGACCTCGTCTTGCGCTGTCGCCGTGACTCGTTCGCTGTAGTCGCCGGCCGCCATCGCCTTCGTGGCGGCCGCCATCTCCCTGAGCGGCATGACCATCCCGTGCGCCAGCAACTGAATGACCACCAGCGAGACAACCAGCCCGCCGACGAACGCGAACCGTGCGGGCACTCCGTCCGTCAACGACAGGTAGATCGCGCCGACCGTGGCCGCCACCGAGCCGACCACCACCAGGCCGAGCTTGACCTTGATCGACCTGACCCAGTCGAGCGGCCTCGACCGCAATGGCGCGGACCGCAGCCGCGAAGCGGTAGCCATCAAGCACCGTCCCCGTCGGCCCCGGCGTATCCGACGCCGTGCACGGTCCTGATCACGTCAGGACCGACCTTCCGGCGGATCGCCCGGACGTGTGAGTCGACCGTGCGCGTCCCCGAGCCATCGCGGTAACCCCAGACCTCGGCCAGCAGCTCATCCCTGGTCCGAACGATCCCAGGCCACAGCAGCAGGTGAGCAAGCAGATCGAACTCAGTGGCCGTCAGCCCGACGAGTTGGCCGTCCACCCTGGCCCGCCGACGTGAGATATCGATCTCGACCTGGCCCGCGCGCAGCACCCGGTCGGTGTCATGTACTGACCGTTCCACCCGCCGCAACAGGGCCCGGACCCGGGCGGTCAGCTCCCGCATGCTGAACGGCTTGCAGAGATAGTCGTCAGCGCCGACCTCCAGCCCGACGACCAAATCGGTCTCCGACCCGCGAGCGGTCAGCATGATCACCGGCACCGGCCGGTCGCGCTGGATCTGACGGCACACTTCCAGCCCGTCGAACCCCGGCAACATGAGATCGAGCACCACCGCGTCCGGTCGCGCCGATGCGACCATCTGAACCGCACTAGGCCCGTCCGCCGCCACGTCGACGACGTGCCCGTCACTGCGAAGCCGCGCCGCTATCGCCCCGGCTAGCTCGGCCTCGTCCTCAACCACCACGATCTTGGCCACGCCCAGAAAATTAACGGATCATCTGTGCAGATTTCGACCCCGCGCCTGTGAAGATCCCGTGCAGGACAAACACCTGTGCACCTGACATCGAGCCGCCGAGGCCACTGGCTCCGGGCCCCAGTTGCTGTAGTGTTGCAAGAAAGCGACTCTGTAAAACTTAAAGTTGCAATTAAGGAACATTACTTATGGCTGACTCCAAGACGCCGATAGCTGTCGCCAACGGACAGCGGCAGATCGGGGAGGATCTTGCCACCTGGCGACGGCTGCGTCGGCTTACGGCCGAGCAGGTCGCTGATCGCGCCGGGATATCACGCCATACAGTCCTACGCCTTGAGCACGGCGACGGCGCCACCATGGAGAACTTGCTCAGGGTTGCCAGGGCCCTGGGGGTCCTCGACCTGCTCGTAGGCGCCATCGATCCGTACAAGACAGATGTGGGACGCCTGCGCTCCGAGGAAACGTTGCCTCAGCGCGTCCGACCGACTAGGCCACGGTCATGACAACCCCGGCCAACATCGAAGTCTTCGTAGCGATCGGCGCGCAAAACGTTCTTGCTGGTCGCCTTTACCCGCACTATCGCCGAGGATCGGAGTCGGCAAGTTTTATCTACGACGACAGATACCTCGCAAATCCCGTTGGCTACGAACTTGATCCTGCACTGCCTCTTGTCGCCGGCACGCTTCAGACTGCAGTGGGTCGACCGATCTTTGGCGCATTCGCTGATAGCTCGCCTGATCGATGGGGCCGAACGCTCATCCACCGTGCCGAGCGAGCGCGGGCTCAGGCCACGGCGACTGCTCCGCGTTCAGTAAGCGAAGTAGATTTGCTACTCGGCGTGCGGGACGATCTGCGACAAGGAGCGCTTCGATTTCGCTACGCCGGCCAAGATGAATTCCAAGCATCCGAGGAATCCGGCGTTCCAATCCTGGCCGAACTACCCGAATTGCTTGATATCGCCGCTCGCGCCGAACGAGACACGGCCGACTATGACGATCTTAGGCGCCTGGTGCGGGCTGGAAGCTCGCTGGGCGGTGCTCGCCCCAAGGCGCACATCCTAGATAATTTCGGCCGTATAGCGATCGCCAAATTCCCTAGTGAGAATTCGGATACGTGGGATGTAATGGCATGGGAGAAGGTGGCGCTGGATCTTGCAGCTCATGCTGGTGTTATCGTCCCCAACTCTCAACTGATACGCGTGGGCGACAGACATGTGCTTGTCGTAGACCGATTTGATCGCGACGGACGAAGGCGGATCGGGTACGTGAGCGCAATGACGATGCTAGAGGCCGGCGACGGAGACCAACGCAGTTATCTCGAGATCGCAGAAGTGGTAGAGCAACACTCACCCGCCGCGACAGCCGAACTCGGCCAACTATGGCGTCGTGTAGCGTTCAACATACTGATCTCTAATACCGATGACCATCTACGCAATCACGGTTTCCTGAATCGCGGCCGTGACATCTGGGCGCTTTCACCGGCCTTCGACCTCAATCCTAACCCTCACCCCGGGCCGAAGTACCTGAGTACGCGGATCGACTTCGACAGCTCGCTGGCCAGTATTGACACGCTCATAAGCATAGCTCCTTACTTTCGCGTTGACGAAAGCAGTGCGATCAAGAATCTCGCTCAAGTCGCCAATTCGGTCGCGCGCTGGCGCCAGGTCGCCAGGTCACATGGCCTGAATCACCGCGATCTGGACGTTATGGAGCCGGCCTTCGAACACCCCGAGGCCAAGAAAGCGCAGCACCTGCTCAGGAGCAAGTTGTGACCCGGCGACTGTGCTCTCGGTGCCCACATAAGTAAGACGGCCGGAACATTGGGGACACATTGCCAGTATCGCTGCCTGGCTTTTCGGCACAATCCAGCTAGCACCACTGCGAGGCTCGGGCTTACCGCAAAGCTCGACGACTAACTCGGGCGCGGCTCTACGCCAAGTCGGGACTCAGTCCGGCCAGGCGCAAGCGGGCGCGCGCTTCGTGCCGGGTCAGGATCTGCTCCGGATCGCCATCGAGGGATCGGGTCTTGGCGTCGAACGCGCGCTGCCATAGGCCGGCGGCCCAGCATGCCGCGTAGTTCCCTGATGTCCAACGGCGGCCACGGGCCTGCTGCCAGGCGTCGAGGAAAGCGGCACTTTCGCGCACGTCGGCAATCCCCAGCGGGCCGTCGATTCCGAGGAAGCTGGCGGCGGCGAGTCCGGCGATCGCCGGTTCTGGCTGGCAGATTACGCTGTCCCAGTCGTGCACGGCCATCAGGTGCCGACCCTGCCAGCACAGATTCTCCGGATGCCAGTCGCCGTGCCCGATCACCGGGTCACCTGCATAGCCGCGCAGTAGTTCGCGGACGGCTGCGGCGACCCGGTCCAGCCACTGCGGCTCCCGGCACGCATTCAAGTCGACATCACGGTCTTCGGGCGCTGGCCACAGCTTTGGCCCCGGGTGATCCCAGCCGGTCCAGGACGGGGACGGAGCCAGACTCGGCACCGAGCCGGGGTCCGGGGCCAGCTCGACGAGACGGGCCAGCGCGGCTGCCGACAGTGCGACCAGTTCGCTGTCCGGGGGCGGCTCGCCGACCTCCGACACGAGCATTTCGGCCGTGGCCGCATAGCCGTCCAACGGCTGCACGTCCACCAGCGGCTCGGAGCACGGAAAGCCAGCCGACCACAGTGCCCGATGCACCGCCGCGCACCCGGCCAGCCGCGACCCGCCGGGACGCACCTTGACGACCACCTCCCGGCCGTCCATCAGACGCAGCCCCTTCACCGTAGACAGGTAGCCGAGCTCGAACAGCTCCGCCGCAGGCGATGAACCCAGCCAGCGCACGCACCAGACGGCGAGCGCTTCCAAGTCCACGGCAGGGCGGCGGGAATCGGGCACCACCTCATCTTCCCAATTGACCTGACCCGGGCATTTCTGGGTGAGCTATCTTCAACGGCGATTCCGCCGCCTGATCCTTCAGGCAACTTGTCTTACGCTCATCGCATGCACCGACGCGGTTCTGACTACGCCGCCGCCACGGTGTTCCTCGTCCTCTTCGCCATCGGCGGGGTCGTTATCGCGGTTCTCTCGCCTCACGAGTCCGATGCGCTACGACTGTGGGCGAGCACAAACGTGGCCAACCTGCGGTACCACCCAGTCCCCGCGCTCGTGCTGTCCGCGTTCCTGCCCTCGGGCTGGCCGTTCGCCTGGCTGGTACCCATTGCGCTGACGATGTTCGGCGCCAACCGCGCGGTCGGCACCGCGAGACTGGCGCTGATCTGCGCCGCCGGCCATCTGATCGGCACCGCTGTCAGTGAGGGCATCGTCGCCTATCGACTGGACCACGGCAGCCTCCCGCCAACCTGGTCGCACATCCAAGATGTCGGCCCGTCCTACGTGGTCGTCTCCGCGATCGTCGTCGCGGTCATGTTCGGGACCCGGCTAACCCGGGTCACGGCCCTAGCCGTCTTCGCCGGCCTAGTTTTCATCAGCCAGATCTTTGCCGGTCTGACCAGCCTTCAGGTAGCCGCCGTCGGTCATCTGACCGCGATCGTTACGGCCGCCGCGCTCGGCGCCCTGCCGGTCATCAGGCAAAACATCATAAAGAACGCGGGACCGGACGAGACGCGCGCCCAACGCGAGGTGCGCAGGGCCTGGTAGCTGACAGCTCTCTAGGCCGCAGCACCCCTGGCGTAATCCGAGGCACGCCTCAAGCACATCACAGTCGTCGGCCGCGCGCTGGTTTGTCCGCGTGGAGATGGCATGGCTGAGAGTCCTCTGCGGCCGGTCAGGTGAGTCCGCGGAGCCAGGCGCAGGCCGCCTCTCTGTTGTTGTGCTCGACGTTGGTGTGATCTTCTGACTCCGAGATGTGCGCCACTACGCCAGACACATGGGCCGCGAGCCACCGGCCGTGGACGACCGGGACCGCCCGGTCGCGGGCCCCGTGCCACAGGCGGACGGGGACGCGGGTCGCGGTCAGGTCACAACCCCACGGGGTGAGTACTGCGGTCCAGTCGTCCCACCAGCCGTCGTCGCCATCGGCCATGGATTCCCGCGCGCTGACGGCGAGATGGCATGCCACCTGCCAGCTGTGGGCGTCGTCGGTACCGGCGGCATCGCCCCAGCGGGTCATCCAGCCTTCCGGCGTACTGACGGAGGGGAACAGCCGTTCGGCGTCCTGACGCCAGTGTCGGCGGGCGGTGGCGCGGTCGGTGAAGAATAGCTCGACCTCACCGGCGTACTCCGGTGACATGCCCCCACAGAAGTCCAGGCCGGGCGATCCGTACGGCGCAAAGGAGGCGAAGACTGCCGCGCCGGTGACCAGTTCGGGCAGCATCGCGGCACAAGCGAGCGCGTAGCAGCCGCCACCGGAGAAGCCCCAGATTCCCATCCGTTGTATCCCTAGCGCCCTGACAATGCTGCGGATGTCGGTGATCGCGTCGGCGATCCGCCGGTCCCTCCGGCGCGACCGCCCCCCGTACCCTGGCCGGTCGTAGCTGAGCAACCGCAGGCCGAACCCTCGCGCCGCCAGCTCCGCGTCCGGCCGGAACAGCCGCCGTGATCCCGGGCTTCCCGGGTGCACAAGCACAGGTTTCCCGTCGGGTTCGCCGAACTCCTCGACTCGGATCATCTCGCCGTCCGCGCCTGGGACGGCACGCGTGGTGGCCTCCATGACGGGGATGCTACGACCGCGTGCCCGTTTTGTCGCGCTTACTTCAGACCGGCCCACGCCCGGCCGCGCCGCCGGCAGGCGTTTGAGCCCGTCGGCGGATGCGACCGATCGGCGTCCTGGCTGGTCAGGTTGGCGGAGGATAGGAGATTCGAACTCCTGAGGGGTTGCCCCAACACGCTGCTAAGGGTGGCCCATACTGACGGTCAATCGTCCGGCGACAATGTCCACAGGGCCGAAATCGGCCAAGCGCGCAGTCGGTCACCGAAAGACAGCGCCGACTGTCCGGCATAGAAGACAACGCCGACGATAAGTTGGTCGCCAAGTCTGCGCCTAAGTCGCTCGATACCGTGGAAGTCCTCGGATCGCACCGTTTCTGCGGCCTTGACCTCACAGGCGACGATCTCCCCGGGTGCGGCAATGCCGGGTGCGGACTCAAGTATCGCGTCGACTTCATACTGATCACGGTCGCGGTAATGGTAGAGCCGGACCTGCTCGCTAGCGAAAGTCAGTTGCCTGGATAGTTCGCCAAGGACGAATGTCTCTAGCAAAGGACCAACTGGCGCCGTCGGGTGCCGGGCTCGCTTGAGGGTCAAACCGGTGAGATGAGCAGCCAGTCCGGAGTCGTTGAGCAGCAACTTCGGCCTCGCTACGGCCCTAGTAACGAGGTTGCTCGACCACGCTTGGACGCGTCTGGTGATGAACACTAGGTCCAGCAAATCCAGGTAGCGATTCACCGTGGTAGCCGAGACTTGCAATCGGTTTGCCATGCTCGCAGGGTTAGCGATAGTGCTTGTAGATGCCGCTATGAGATTGACCAAGCGACGCATGTCGCCGGCTCGTTCGATTTCAGTGAGTTGCCGAACGTCGCGATTAATAACGTCGGAAATGTACGCCTCAAAGAATCGGCTGCGACGGCCAGCGTCGCTGCGGCGCACCGCTTCCGGATAGCCGCCGCGCAGAGCTCGCTCCAGGTAGTCGTCACGTCGCAGGTCAGATTGCGGGACTCAGACCTGGACCCCATGCTGGAAGATCGCATCGATGAATCCATCAGGACCTCCATCGATTTCGCCCTGTGATAGCGGCGACAACTCCACCGTCTCTGATCGACCGGGTAGCAGGTCAGGGATATCACGCAGACCGGCTAGACGAGCCGAGCCGGTGAGCAGGAACCGCCCAGGCCGCGGATCGATGTCTACCTCATGTTTGATGGCGAGAAATAGCTCAGGCACACGTTGCACCTCGTCGATGACGAGCAGTCCGTCGTACCGGACAAACGATCCGGGGTCGGCTTGAGCAGCCTCCCGAAGCGATGCCTCATCGAGATAGCGGAGTTCAGAGCCCGGATACTCCGACATCACCAGCCGCGCCAGCGTGCTCTTGCCCGTCTGCCTGGCACCGTTGATCACTACAACGCGAGTATCGCTCAGCACGGAGGCTGCATGGCTTATCTGCCGAAGGAAAGTGATTAATCTCCCGAACTGAGCTGACGGCTTGTCGCCTGTAAGACGAAACATCTTACACTTAAGCCATGACGGAGACCGTCACATTCCGGACCGACGAAGAAACCGAGCATGCCCTGGACGTACTGACTGGCGAGGGCATCTCGCGGTCGGCAGCTATCCGACAGGCTGTGATCCAGGCCGCTGAGCGCCGGGAACGCGCCGCGGAGCTGCGCCGCGCGGTGCTGGCCATGGACATCGGCGAGCCGGACGGCACGGATGTCGCAGCCGAGCTATCCCGCGACCGAGGAAACGAGCGCTGATGATCTACCTGGATTCGGCAGCCGTCGTCAAGCTCGCCCACGCCGAGCCGGAATCGGCGAGGTTGCGGGCCTGGCTGGGCGAGCGAGCCGAATCCGCATGGACCAGCTCCGTTCTCGCGGAGAGATCGAGGCCTTCTGTGCCCTGGCCAGATATGCGCCGGAAGCGGTCACCCGGTTGCATCCGGTGCTGGACCAGATTGCCCTCATCGATCTGAGCCCTCGCATCCGCATCCTCGCTCAGACCATCAGGCCCGTCACCGTGCGCTCCTTGGACGCCATCCATCTCGGCACGGCGCTCGGCATCCGGAACCAGTTGATCTCATTCGTCACATACGACAGGCGGCTGCTGGAGGCCGCCAGCGCGGCCGGACTACCGACCGACGCACCGGCGTAATGACCAAAACGGAACGGTCACGGGATCTGCCCCAAGTGTTATCTTTCCTGCGCGCAAGACGGTCAGGTGGGTGGCGAGCCAAGCGCGGCGCGCGTTGGTAGACAGGGCCAGGAATCGGCTGGTGGCGGGCTGATGGCGGCCGACGTTCCGCTCTGAGACTGCCCGTTGACTATGTGCTGGCCGCCTAGGTCGGATCGTGTTGTGCCGGCCGCGGCGATCAGTGCGTTCTCGACGGCCTGCTGGGCTGCCCCGAGCTGAGGTGCGGCCGAACTCGCCGAACATGTTTCCCACGTGCTCGGCCGTGAGCTCGAATACCGGCCGGTTCCTTGAGATGCCGCTGACGGGGTGCCCGACGCTCGCGACTTCGCTGGCGCCGACCGGAGCTCCGGGCAGGCCAGCGATCTCGGCGGCCACCGGACCGAGCGCCGTCGCGACATCATCCAGGTAGAAGCTGAACGCCGGTTGGACGCACACTCGGAATCCGGAGGAAGATGCACAGTCCTGGGTGACCGGCAGTGGCCGGTCGCTGGCCGCGGCGTGCAGAACGGGAATCTCCCAGGCGCCGACAGCGTCCGGTTTCGCGGTCCCGGTCAGCCAGAGCGCGGCTGCCGCACCGCACGCGACCAGCGCGATCGCGACGGCGCACAGCCGCGAGAACTCACCGCCGGCGAGCGTGCCGCGCAGTGACGCACGCCGCCTCAGAGCCGGGGCCAAGCCAAGCAGGCCGAATAGCGCGACCGCGATCCCGCCCATGATCATGAGCTGCACGATCGACTGGTCCGGCGCGATGCGGTAATAGATGCCCGCGTCGACGTTCGGCGTCGCGCTGGCCGGCGACAGCAGCGGATAGGCGGTCGACGCGGGCGAGAAGCTGAGTGCTGCGTAGAGTCCGGCCTGGTACAGCAGCAACGTCCTGACCGCGACCAGCGGAGCGGTGAACCGGCCGGGGAAAGACCCCGCACGTGAAGCCGATCACGATGATCACGGTGACGCCGGCCGCGCCGACGAATACGGGGAACAGCGGCGGCCCGCTCCAGGTCGCCTGCAACGCTATCTTGACGTACAGCAGCGCGCCCCCCGCGAGGAACGTGAGCAGCAGCCAGCTCAGCGTCACGGCCGGCGCGATGGACAGCCGCGCCCAAGCGGCCCGGGACGTGGTCGCGACGAGATCGAGGGTCTTGCGGCGGCCGTCCCGCGAGCCGACCCAGGCAGCGAGCCCGCCCGCGAACGCGCCGAACTCGAACAGCATGTGGTTGCCGATGACGGAGGCGCGCACGGTCCACACGGGCGTGTATCCGGCGGCGGTACGCAGCGCGTCGAAGTAGAACACGGCGGCCAGGAGGGGTACGAGATACGGCACCGCCTTCCGTTTCAGCTCCAGCCGCAGCGCGCGGGCCACGCCGGGCATCGGCACGCTCAGGGCGGTCATGCCCGAGCCTCCGTTAGTACCGCGTTGCAGCCGCGCTCCAGCGGCGCGCCCCCTAGCTCAAGGCTCACCTGGTCACCTGCCGATGTTTTCCGAACGAACGGCGGAGATCGGTCAGAGTCACACTCACTGGAATCCCCTTTGCTGGCGTAGTGCGTTTGACCGAACTGCGAATCAGCTCGTCGTCTATCACTGTGTCTATTGCATCTGGGGCCCAGCCGGTTCGCGAAGGCGGCTACTTCCGGCCCAATTCTGGAGCGGGCGCGATCCGGTACGCATAACCCTGAAGCACGCGGTTAGGCGACTTGCACACCCAGCCGTCGGCCGCGCGCCGGTTTGTCCGCGTGGCCGACATCCCCGATCGGTGTTTCAGGACCGGGTACCTCTATGACGCGCCCCGTGCGCAAGCAACGGGACGAGGATCTGGGCGTTCGGGCTGCCCCAGCCGGTGACCGGGTCCCATCCGGGTCCGGCCCGGTACCCGATGAAGAGGCCGGTTGGCCAGAACACCGAGTTGTCGCCGGTGACCACGTCATGGAAGGCGCGATGGTAGGCGGGGCCGCGGGCGATGGCGTAGATGGCCGGGTTGACGAAGCCGAGATGGTGGCCGGCGTCCTGGTCGGCCAGGGCGATAACCGCGGCCCACAGCGGAGTGGCCGCGCTAGTGCCCTGGGCTGGGTAGGGGACGCCGCCGGTGAACAGCAGCGTCATGGCGGTAGTGGCGTCAGCGTCAGCGGCGACGTCGGGGACGCCCCGCATTCGGCTGACGCGCGTGACGCGTTCCTGGTAGGAGGGTCGGCGGAACAAAGAGCTGTAGCCGCCAGCAGAAGCACTGGTGTCGGAGTTCCAGGCCATCTCGCCTTGGTAGGCGCCGTTGGCGAAGCTGGCGCCCAGGGCAGTGCCGCCGACTCCCAGCACCAGCGGGTCGGAAGCGGGCAGGCTGACCTGCTTGGGCGGTCCGTTGTCGCTGATCACGCCGTTGTCCCCGGAGGAGGTGACAACCGTGACGTGGCGGCGAACGGCCTGCTGAAGCGCCGCGTGGAGACGGGCCACCTGGGCCGGGCTGAAGAGGCGCTCAGCGTGGCTACCGCTGATCGAGATCACTGCCGCGTTCTGGCTGATGGCGGCGTGGATCGTTCCGATAACAGCCGCGGTGAAGTTCGCCGCGCTGGCTACGGCATCGTGTGGAACGAGGACAACGTCGAGGGTGGCACCGGGCGCGATCGCGTGGACGATCTCGGTGTCCTCGACCTCCTCGGTTCCCGCGACGTAGGGCGCGCTGGCCCCGGCGATGGTGGTGATGACCTTCAGCTTCGCTGCGGGCAGGCCGAACTTGCGGTCGAAGGCGGCCAGGTCCTTGCGGATGTCGGTGAAATCGCGTCCTGGGCGCTCAGCGAGCTCGGGCATCACAACGATCTCGCCCTTGCCGCTGATCCCGCGCTTGAGCAGCGGTGCTACGCCGTAGGCCAGTTGGTACTGGCCAGGGCTGTAGCACTGGATGAAGAAGTCGGGCGGCCCGCACAACAGCGGGCCCGGCTGCACGGCGGCCGTATCGGCCCTACCGACCGTCCCGGCCTGTGCGGGGCGGGCGGGCTCGGCCGACGCAGACCCTGCCGCCAGGCACGCAACCAAGGTCGCCGCGGCGGCCAGACTCGCCGCCAGCGTCAGCCGACGCGGCCCGTCTTCGGGCCGCGTTGCCGCATGCGGTCTCAGGCCGACGATCCATTTGATCGGCATGACATACCCTTTCCTCGGAAGCGCTCGTGGTAACGAGGTGACGGATCGGTGCGATGAGCAGGTCAGGGCCGGCTGGCACCGGGTTATGGATGCAGGCGGGGCGATCAGCTCGTCATCGTCCATCGCCTCGTCTATTGCGCACGGCGCCGCTCAGGTTCACGAACGAGAATCTGACGGTGACGGACCGCGCGGATCCTGCCCGGCGAATCGGGCAGCTCGTGGTCGACAAGCTCGCCCGGCGCATCATCGGCTGGAACTTCTCGCGGTACGAGCCGTTGACCCATCCGGCCGATGCACCGCGGGGGCCGATCGTTGCGACCACGGACGGGTATGCGAGTTCCGGCGGCGACCTCGTGATCCAGGCGCTGAAGCCCTACGGCATCGCGACCTTCGTCGGCACCCGTACCTGGGGTTCGCGGAGGATAGGAGATTCGAACTCCTGAGGGGTTGCCCCCAACACGCTTTCCAAGCGTGCGCCCTAGGCCACTAGGCGAATCCTCCGTCGGCTAGCCTACCGACTCCGTTGGCCGCTTCCGAACCGGATTCCGCTCTCTGGTCGCCGGTCACTGCTGAGCCAGGATCGCCTCCAGTTCGGCCAGCGGATCGCGGACGACGGGACCCCGCACCTCGACCACCGCGCGCCGGATCGTCCCCGCGAATGGGAACGGTGCCTCATAGCCGACCCCGACCGGCGGGCCCCACTCATAGCCGCAGGTCAGACCAATGCCGACGGCGTTGAACCCGGATGGCGTGAATCTAGGAATCTCGGCCCGCCCGACCTCGGTTCCGTCACACCGCAGCACCCCGGTCCCGCCTAGGCCAGCATCCTTCTCGAAGACGTACTCGACGCGGTGATCCCCGGCAGCCAGCGGTCCAGAGCCGGAGCCAGCCGCCGACACGATATGCCGCTCCTTGCCGTACAGGTTGTGTACGTAGCGGATCTGCCCATCCAGCACGTGCAAGGACCAGCCGCCGAGCGCCGAGCCGAGAGCAAGCAGCACGCCGTCGCATTGACCGGCCTCGGCAATGCTCACATCGACGACCAGCGTGTGCGAGCGGTTCCTGATCTGAACCGCCACCGATTCAGGGACCGGCGCACCGCCGGGAAAGTACCGGTAGACCTCACGTGGGCGCCGGTGGTCGGGCTTCGGATTCACCAGTGCCCACAGCGCCCGGTTATCCAGCGGCAGCACCTGGTTGCGCCGCGCCTCCTGCCACCACAACTCGACCAGCTCGGCCAGCAATTCAGGCCGCTCAGCCGCTAGGTCATGACACTCCGATAGGTCCGAGGCGACGTGATAGAGCTCCCACACGTCGTCATCGAAGGACGCGTTCGGGTCCTGGTCGTCGTAGAGCGGGCCGACCGGGTGGAACGCGACCGCCTTCCAGCCGCGGTGGTAGATCGCCCGCGAGCCGAGCATTTCGAAGTACTGCGTCTCATGCCGCTCGGGCCGATCAGACCCAGCAGCGGGAAGCAGGTACCCGAAGCTCACGCCATCGATCGAACTCTGCACCACCCCGTCGATCGAGGCCGGCCAGCCGGGATCACTTCCGCCACCCAGGCCCGCCAGTTCGACCAGCGTAGGCAGCACATCGATCGCGTGCGCGAACTCGTGCCGAATCTCGCCCGGCTCGATCAGCCCATCCCGCACCCCACGTGGCCAGGAAACGATGCATGGGTCGGCGATCCCGCCCTCATGCACTTCGCGTTTCCAGCGGCGGAACGGGGTGTTGCCCGCCATCGTCCAGCCCCACGGGTAGTTGTTGTGCGTGGACCGCCCACCGATCTCATCGAGCCGGCCGAACATCTCGTCGTTGGTCGCCGGATCGAGGTTCACCAGCCGAACATCGTTGATGGACCCGATCGGGCCGCCTTCCGAACTCGCTCCGTTGTCAGACACCACGATTACGATCGTATTGTCCGCATCACCGATCTCACCTAGGAAGTCGAGCACCCGCCCAAGCTGCTCGTCGGCGTGCGAGAGGAACCCGGCGAAGCACTCCATGAACCGCGCCGCGACCGTTCGCTCCCGATCGTCCAGGTCAGACCAGGCCGGCACCCAAGCGGGCCGAGGCGACAAGCCGGTCGACGCCGGCAGCAGTCCCGATGACAACTGCCGAGCATAAACCTGCTGCCGCCAGGCATCCCAGCCCAGGTCGAACCGGCCCTGGTACCGAGCGAGCCACCGGGTCGGAGGCTGGTGCGGTGAATGACACGCGCCCGTAGCGAAGTACATGAAGAACGGCTGGTCGGCGTCGACCGCCCGCAGATCACCGATGTACTCGATCGCGCGGTCAGCCAGATCCTCGGTCAGGTGGTACTCCCCTGCCGGACCCGGGCCCCGAGGCCCAGGCGGCCGCACGGCATGGTTGTCGCAGAACAACGCCGGCCTGAACTGGTGCGTCTCGCCGCCGTGGAACCCGTACCACCGGTCGAACCCCCGCCCGAGCGGCCAAGTCGCCCGCGACCCAGCCATATTCGTCTCGTCCTCCGGCGTCAGATGCCACTTTCCCGCTGCATACGTGGCATAACCGGCTGCCCGCAGAATCTCGGACAAGAACCCGTTCTCCCGGGGCGGCCGGCCCCAGTAACCAGGAAATCCTACGGCCAGGTCGGCGACCCGGCCCATCCCGTTGCGGTGATGGTTTCGCCCGGTCAGCAGGCAGGCCCGGGTCGGCGAGCACAGCGCAGTGGTGTGAAAGTTCGCCAGCCTGACTCCGCTCGCCGCCAGTCGGTCCAGCACGGGCGTCTCGATATCGGACCCGTAACACCCGAGCTGGGCATAGCCGACATCATCGAGTACGACGAGCAACACATTCGGCGCCCCGGCGGGTCGCCGCACCACCGGCGGCCACCACGGCTCGGAGTCCCGCCAGTCCCGGCCAATATGCCCCATCCGACCAACTTACGGCGTGATCACGATCGAGCTACCGCCTCGGTGCCCACCTGGTGTCGTTGCGTCCCGGGAAGCTACGACACCGGTGCCTCCCTGGTGTTGTTCTGACCGCCTCGGTGCCCACCTGGTGTCGTTGCGTCCCGGGAAGCTACCGCCTCGGTGCCCCCCTGATGCTGCTCTGACCGCCTCGGTGCCCACCCGATGTCGTTGCGTCCCGGGAAGCTACCGCCTCGGTGCCCCCCTGATGTTGCTCTGACCGCCTCGGTGCCCACCCGATGTCGTTCCGTCCCGGGGAGCTACCGCATCAGGAGGGCTCCGATGCAGCTGACCGGCCCCGGCCAGCCCGCGAGCCCCGCCAGCCCCGGCCAGCCCGGCCAGCCCCGGCCAGCCCGCAAATCCCGGGTCAGCCCGGCAAGTCCCGGGGCCAGCCCGGCCAGCCCTTCTGGCCAGGCCAGGTCCGGGAGTTAGCCCGAGCTGGACCGGCCTGCGACGCTCAGGTAGCAAACCCCCGCCATGCTTTCTCCTTGGAAAGATCTTGATCTTTCCTAGATCGAGGTCTCCTGGCGGGCCATCAGCTCAGCGATCTGGCCGAGGAGTGAGTGGATCGTCGTCGTCGCTGCTCGGTGCAAGATCGTCCGGTCATACCCGGCGGCGCGGTCGCCCGACGGCGGCCGGTAGGCACCGTCCAGCGTGAGCAGCGACCGGCCTTCGCCGGCTGGAGTGAGCGTAATATCCGCGTCCAGGGCGGGGAACAGTCCGCCGCCCGGCATCGTGGCCTGCCAGCGCAAGGTGAGCACGGCGCTCTCGTCGCGGGCGACCAGATCCCTGACGAAGACCCTGACTAACTTGGGCCGACGCTGATCGGTGTCGGCCGGTCCCGTGCAGGACAGGCCCGCGAGCCCGAACTTGTAGGCGCAACCGGACACTTCTGTCAGGTGGTCGGTGTGGGCTAGCCGGGACAGCCTCACCCGAGCGGCCGGGAAACCGGCATTTAACCCAAACTCCTCGCGAATAAACACGAAGCCCAGTACACACGCCAAGGTGACCAGACAGCTAGGGCCGAAGGTCCCACGCCGGCTGGCTCAACATGGTCAGACATGGCTGTACACATCCGGACACGACGGATAGACCGGCAGCCCGGACAGCCCCGACAGCCCGCCCCGATCGGCGTCATCTGATCAGGACGGCGGTGACGACGACGTTGCTGAGGTAGGAACCGGTCGCGTAGTCGAAGGTGCCGCCGCAGGTGATCAGCCGCAGCTCGGCGTCCGGCACCGGCCCGTAGATCACGCTGTCGGGGAAGCTGGACTTCGAGTACATGCGCTTCCCGGTGACCTCGAAGACGGCCACCGTGTGGTTGGCCAGGATCACGTAGATGTACTGGCCGCGCCGCAAATCCCTGAGCCGGTAGAACACCCCAGGGCCCAGCCGGGAGTCGATATGGCCGGCGATGATCGCGGCTCCGAGTCCGCCCGGGCGCGGGCTCTTCGTATACCACCCGGCGATCGCCGCGGTCGGCGGCACCTGCAAGGCGTGCTCGGCCGTCAGGCCCAGCTTGATCAGGTTCGTGCTGACCCCGATCGCCGGGATCACCAGCCAGTCCGGCCTGGCGACGGCGTGGTGTCCTGGCCGGGCAGACGAGATCCGCCTGACCGACCCGGACGCCTGAACCGCGAGGTTGCCGTGACCACCGGACCCGCCGTTCGCCCCCGTGCCCGCCCGGCCACGCTGCCCGCCCTGCCCGCCCTGCCCGCCTTGCCCGGCTTGCCCGGCACCGGACCGTTGGCCATGCAGGGCCTGGGTGATCAGCCGCCAGCCGCCCAGGCCAAGGGAGGTGGCCAGCACGCCGCACGCGAACAGCGTGATCCCGGCCGACCTCGCGAGCCGACGCCGCCGCCGGGCCCGCCTGAGTCGGTCGGCCCTGCTCTGGCTGACCTGCTCAGGCGTCGGCCCGGCGGAAATCGGCGCGATGAGATCCGGCACGGTCGGCGTCGGATCGGCGGGAACTTCAGGAAAGGTCACGTCACCGCTGGCGGCCGGCGGTTCCCGATCGAATGCAGGCCGTGCGAGCGAGTGGCCCAGCGGATGCCGGCGGCGCACAGCAGCAGGCCACCGGCGGCGAGCGCGAGCCACGGCAGCTCAGAAGGACTCGGCCGCGGTGCCGTCCCGCCGAACCCGGTAGCGGGGGCGCCAGCCGGGATGATCTTGCTGCTGGCAGCGTCGACCAGGTCATCCAGCGACAGTCGACCCGGATCGTCGAGCACCACGATCGTGTGGATCGTGCCGGCGGCCAGGTCGATCGTGGAAGTGGTGTGCTCTGATTGCCCGGCCGCCTTGACGTTCCAGGTGCCGGCCGGCACGGCCACGTACGAGGTGACGCCCGCGAAGGGCAGCTTGCTGACCAGAACCTTCTTGCCGGCGCTGACGGTGACCCGGTGCTGGACCAGAGAGGCCTGGATGATCCGCACCAGTGCCTTGCCTGGCGGCGTGGTCAGCCGGTCCTTGATGATCTGCAGCCGCAGCCCCTTCGCCGGACCCATGCCAGCGACCGTGTAGGCGGCCCCAGGACGAATGTTCACGGTCGTGGACAGCACCGGCGGCGACGACGGTTTGGCGCCGGCTCCGCGCATAGCGACGGTGTACTCGCCGCTCGGCACCGGCTCGAAGCCCGAGATCGTTCCGTAAGCCACGTGGTGCACCACGATCATGGCCTTGGGATTGTGGAACGAGTACAGGTACACGTCCACCGCCGGCGTGTTCGGCGAAAGGTGCGCGAGCCTGAGCCAGCCGGTACCGCCCGATGCCGACGCCGGGGCGGCGTAGGCGACCATGCCGAGGACCGCGCTGGCTGGGACCAGTGCGAGCGCCAGACGGCCTAGCCGTCTGAACCAGTTCTTGCCATCCATGACCTAACCCCCACTTACCCACTATTGACCTGAAAGCAACCCTATCGGACTTGGACGTGAAAACCGGACGAATACCACATCTCGGCCATGCACCACCGCCTTGGTGATGCTCGCGGCCAGGTAAGGAGCACGCTGACTGTGCAGGAACCCCACCAGCCAGTTCTGGTAACTAGCAGCGCTCATCCCGGCCGAACTATCGGAACCCGCCAGCTCAACGCCGCTTAGCGGGATGCCCTGGCCAGCGCCGGGCGCGCGGTCAAAGAAGCCCAGGATCTGGATCGGATGCTGCGAGGCCAGCACCGGCAGCATCGACATCAGCCGCGAGTCCACCACGCCGGAAACAACATCTGGCTTGGCTTCTGGTGACACCGTGATCTTGCTATTGCTCAGCAGAATGTCACCGTAGTGCTGCCGCGCTTCAAGATCTTGGGTGAAAGCTTCCCGGTAGGCGGCTGCGCCGTCCGGCGCCACGACGCGGATGTCGATTCGCCCCGGTCCCCGGCCGAACGAGGCGAGCACCGATGGCGCATACACCAGCGCGAGGCGGCTTCCGAACTGACTGCGCAGGGCCAGGGTCCCGACCACGATGTCACCGCCGAGCGGGTCGGCCGCCGACGGGCCGAGCACGAGCACGTTCGAGGCCGGAAGCCCCTCGTTGATCAGCTGATTGCACATCACGGCGTCGCAGGCGATGATCGCGCTCGGGCTGACCTCTCTGACGATCCACCGAGCGGCCCGCGCGCGGGTGATCCCGGCCCCCGATAGCCCGGCGAGCGCCTTGGCCCCACTGGCGGCCGTCCGGCCGCCGGTCTGCCCGGGGCCGGACCCGGCGCTGGCCTGCCGCACCCGGCTCGTCGAGGGTCCGTGATTGACCAGGGCAAAGGCCGTGCTAACAGCAGTCACAACGATGAGGAACACGGCAGCGGCCCAGCCGAGTTGCCTTCGCAGAGCGGTCCGGTCGACGGCCGCGTCCTGGCCGTTCGGCAGAACGCGAGCCGCAGGCTCGGCCGCTTCGACCGCCGGCCGCGGCGAAGGGGCTGGCGTGGTGTCGGGCGCCTGATCGCGCTGGTCCAGCCGGTCGCCGGTTGGTGCGGCCGCCGGTGTGGCCGCCGGTGCCGCCGGTGCGGCGGCCGGTGCGGCCGCTGTCTGCTGGAAAGCAGCCGACGATCGCCCGCCGCCGCCTGAGGACCTGGTGCTTCCAGGTGATGTCCGCTCGCCGCCGCTTTGCTGCGTCTCGACCGTGGCGGCGCTGTCGGCGGACTCAGACCGGCCGGCGGA
>WNEY01000232.1_pt1 | contig 55976 bp, 45 predicted proteins | sample 5400531 | NCBI WGS metagenome assembly WNEY01 (sample SAMN13153338, study PRJNA577476) | soil metagenome | isolation source: 200 cm saprolite under Douglas fir tree site 1 | place: USA:California | collected 2015-04-18 | reverse complement strand
CATTTAAATATAGGTATAGATGGTATATCATTATATTTTGTATTATTAACAACTTTTATAAGTCCTATAGCTATATTATCTAATTATAATAATATAAATAATAATTTAAAATATTTTTTAATATCTTTTTTATTATTAGAAACATTACAAATAGGAGTATTTGTAGTATTAGATTTAATTTTATTTTATATATTTTTTGAAAGTGTATTACCTATATTATTTTTAATAATAATAATATATGGTTCAGGTGAAGCTAGAATAAGATCAGCTTTATTATTATTTTTATATACTTTAGCAGGATCTTTATTTATGTTATTAGCTATACTTCAAATATATAGTTATGTAGGATCCACTGATTTTCAAATAATATCTTTATCAGAAATAAATTTAGATAGTCAAAAAATATTATGATTAGGGTTCTTTTTAGCTTTTGCAGTAAAAACTCCATTATGACCTTTAACAGGTTGATTATATAGAGCTCATGCTGATAGTCCTTTAGCTGGTTCTATTTTATTAGCTGCTACAATATTAAAATTTGCTACTTATGGTTATTTACGAGTTTTAATTAATTTTTTACCTGATGCTTCTAATTATTTTTCTCCATTAGTTCAAACTATTGCAATTATAACTTTAATTTATGCTTCATTAGCTACTATTATTCAACAAGATACTAAAGCTTTAATTGCTTATTCAAGTATAGCACATATGAGTATTGTTATATTAGGTTTATTTTCTAATACAATTCAAGGAATTGAAGGTGCTATTTTATTAGCTTTAGCTCATGGATTTGTTTCTCCTGCTTTATTTATTTGTGTTGGAGGTGTAATTTACGATAGAACAGGAACTAGAATTATTCATTATGTTAGAGGATTAGTTACTTATATGCCTGTATTTACTATTTTATTTTTAATTTTTACATTAAGTAATACTGGTATACCATTAACTTTAAATTTCTTAGGAGAACAATTATCTTTAATTGGAATATGAGAAAGAAGTCCTTTAATAGCAGCTTTAGGTGCTACTGGAATAGTATTATCTGCTATTTATTCTATTTATTTATTTAATAGAATTTCTTATGGTATTTATTCTCCTCATTTAAAACCAATGAAAGATATTTCTAGAAGAGAATTTAATCTATTAATAACTTTATTATTACCTACTATATTATTAGGTATTTTCCCTAATGTTATCTTAGACGGTTTACATTTCTCTATTTCTTCTTTAATTTATAATATTTAAATAATAAGTTATTTTAATAATATTACCCCCCTTATTTTTACATAAACATAATTTAATTAAAACCCATAAAAGAAATCTTAATTAATAAAAGAGCATAGTATTAACGGTTAGTATGACGATCTTCAAAATCATTGGTAGGTGTTCGAATCACCTTGCTCTTGTTAAATTTATATTTAAGGGATCTTAGCTTAATTGGTAGAGTTTCTAATTGTCATTTAGAAGGGTCCCAGTTCGAATCTGGAAGATCTCGGTTTATTTTATTTTTTTATTAAAAACAAATTGACATAATAATTTATATAATCTTGAATTAATCAAGAAAATTATATATATTTAAAAATTTTTATTAAACTAATAATTTAATTAAGTTTGCATTAAATAATACTAATAATAAATTAGTATAATTATACAAAACATAAATTATTTAAATAATTGTCTTCGTTATTAAAATTATTTAATTTAAAAAATAATTTTAATACTAATTTTAGATACAAACATAAGTTAATACAAATGAAAATTAATAATATAAATAAATTAAATTATATTAATGAAATGTTAATTAATATAATTCATAATAATATTAATTTAATTTTAATAATTTGTTATTTAATAATATCAAATTTTAATATAAATATATTAATATTTGTAATAATTTTTTTATTATTTAAAGAAAAATTAAAAAATAATAATAATATTAATTCAAAAACATCTATAATAAAAATAATATTAATAAGTATTTTTATATATTATTTAATTTATATTTATTTAATATATAATGTAATTTATATGGATAGTACAGAATATTTAATTTTATATAATAATATTTATATAAAAGGTTTAAATTCCTTAGTTGAAAATTATGGAGAATTAATAGCTTATGCTATAGGAGTTAAATTATCAAGTATTTATTTAAAAATTTCACCTATTGAACCTACATTTTATTTTCATTTTGGTTTAGGTGTTGGACCTATATTAGATTTAACAGTTCATCAAGAATCATATACTTCCCCTATAGATTCTAATTTTAAAAATTATGTATTATTAACTGTTGAAAAAGTTGAAGATCATATAATTTTTCTTAAAGATATGGTACCTTTTCATCATAAACATTATAAAACATCTAAAATGACTAATATGGAAAATAATACTACTGTTATTAGTGGTGATGCTCCAACTAATATTAATGTGGTTAATATTCATTGTTCTTTTGAATCTGAAGATTTATTTTTTAATCTGGGGAATTATTTTGAAAATTTAGTTTTTAATATTTCATTTATATTTTATCTTATTTTTATAAGTATTTATTTTATCTTTTTAATTATAAAATGGATTAATTTTATTAAATTTATTATATTGATTAAAAAAATATAAAATTATATTTACACTTTATATTTCTTTAATAAATTATAACAATAGTTAAGCTATTAGTTTGTTATTAATTTATTTAGTTATGTTTTAAGAAAAATTTATTCATTATAATATAAGTTTTATTTGTTTATCTCATTTGACTTTATCCTTATTTTATAAAATTAATTCTAAATACAAAACATAATATTTTATTTATTTTTAATATTACCCCCTTTAAAAAAGAATTAATTTATTAATATATGAACAATCACATCAGCTTTAATATTAATTGAATTAATATTCCATGAATATAATTTTAAAGAAACAGTTTAATATTAATTAATTTAAATTAATTAAAAGAATAATTAATAAAAATAAATTTAACCTAATTATAACACACACAAAAATAAACGAGTATAGTTAAGTTGGTATAACCTCTACCTTCCAAGTAGATCTCATCAGTTCAAATCTGATTACTCGTATATATTTTTAATTTCTTTTATTAAAAGAAATTTAAAATATATATTTTATTTTTTTATTTTTATTAAAAACAAAAGTAAACAGAATAAAATAGTAGTAGGGAATAGGGCCTTAGGTAAATAGTAATTGTGTAAAATTAATTTGATTTATTTAAAATTTCTTTATCTTCATTAATTATATAAGGAGTAGTTCCAATTAGTTTATTATTTTCATTGTAAACTAATTTTATTTTATTCCCAGTCACTTGTAAAGTATAAAGTTCATTGATAACAGAAATATCTCCTTTTTTTAAAATTTTAATTCATTTAGTTTTAAATTTTCGTAATCAAGATTATTTAAATAATTTATTGTTTAAATAATCTATAGTTAACTTAATATCATGATTTAGACCTTTTACTTTGTAAATTTTATCTCCATTTTCTGTAATTAAAAGTTATACTTCAGGTGATAGGAAGATAGCTTTATCAATAAGATTTTCAAGTTTCATTTTTACCTAAAACTTTACTATTAATCATATTATCTGGTAAAAGTCTATTAATATAAACACTGTCTGTATCAGTATAATATAAATTAAAATCAGGAAACCTAATTAACCTAATTAACCTAATTTTATTTTTAAATTGACTCATATGAATTCTAGCATAAGCAGTAATAGCACTAGACACTAAAATATTTACATTATGAGTTTTTAAGTTACCAGAATAGATTATTAAAAGAGTATATTATTATAAATATAATATATTTTAGACACTATTTAAAATTAAAAACACACAAATGTTAGCAGCAGCAAAATATATCGGTGCAGGTTTAGCTTGTTCAGGTTTAATTGGAGCAGGAGCTGGAATTGGTTTAATCTTTTCTTCTTTAATTTCTTCAACAGCTAGAAATCCTCAAATAAGAGGACAATTATTCAGTTTTGCAATTTTAGGATTCGCTTTAGCTGAAGCTACTGGATTATTCTCTTTAATGATTGCTTTCTTATTATTATATTCTTAATTTTTATTATAATTTAAGAATTAATTAATAAAAACAACAAAAATTTTTAATAGAATTAACCTTTAATTAATCAATTATTATATGAATTTTTATTATCTACTTTTAATTAAATCAATAATTAATTTATAAATATTACCCCCTTTTAATTAAATTGTATATTAATTAAATATATTAATATTTAAAAATTTATAATTCTTTTTTTATATATATTTATTCAATACAAATAAATATAATCTTATATTAATTAATATTAATTAGATATTACATATAAAAATGATTAAAAGTAAAGATTAATTAATTATCATTTAAAAATTAATAATACATTATCCAAATAATTATATTTTAATAATACATTATCCTTCTGAATAGATTTATAACTAATAAATCCTTAAATTAAGTTAAATTTAATTTAGTTTATTTTTTTAAAGTGTCACATTTGCCTATACTTATATGAAATATTTTTAATGAATAACATTAAAAATTTAAATATGAAATTAAGTGTAAATAATAATTTACCTAATTTAAAAAATTTGATAAATAAAGGAAAAATGGATTCTTCAATAGAAAACATGTTTAAAGTAACAGAATTAGAAAATAATAAATTTTTAAGTAATAAAAAAACCACTAAAATTACACAATTAATCATTAAATTAAGTGATAAGATAATTTATTCTAATAAAACCTTATTTAATTTATTAAATAAAAATGAATATAATTTAAATATTTATAAATCAGAAATTTTAAAAGATTTAAATAAAGAATACTCACAACCCAAATTAAATGAATCAAAATTAATCTATAGGAATGAACAACAATATATAAAATTAATTAGTCCATTTAATTTTAAATTAGCCAGTTTTAGTACTAATATTTATACCTTTACTAATAAATCTTATAAACAAATTAATAAAAATTTACATAATTTATATATAATATGTAAATCAGCCTTTCTTAATATGTCCAGTATAATAAGTAAACCTATTATTGAAATTAATTCTAATATAATAAAAATTACATTATTTTATTATTGAAAACCTTTAAGAAAAAAATATTTTAAAAGTAGTTTACATTCTAAATTTTTAATTTTACATTATTATAAATTAGAAAAATTAGTTAAATTATTAAGTAAATTATTTAATAAATCTGTAGAATTAGAATTAATTAGAATATATTCACCACAAAATGAAAGTAATATATTAGCTAATCTTATTGGTATATTAAGTAATTTTATTAAATTTAGAAAAATTCATATGAAATTATTTAAAGTAAGTAAAACTACAAAATTTAAAAAAAGATTTAGTAATAATAAAATACCTTCTTTTTTATCTGGAATTTATTTAAAATTAGCAGGTAGAGTTCTAACACAAAAAATTCAAAGAAGAGTTAAATCTAAAATAATTCAAAAAGGTAGTTTAGCTAAAGCTAATACTGATTTAATTAATACTAAAACATTTGTAAATAAAAATAAAAGAGGTATATTTAGTATAACTATTAAAACTGGACACATTATTAGCAATTAATTAATTTATATTTATTTAAATTTTATGTAAACAAAACACAAAAATGATTAAACACAAATAAAAAAACAAATAAATAATAATTATTTAAATAATTATATATATTTAGTTTTTAAATATAAGATTAAATAAAATTTTAATAAATATAAGTAAAAGAGATTTAAATAAAAGTAAAAAACTTTAATAAAAAACAAATCCCAAGTAACTAATTATATTTAGTTTAATAGATATAATAAGAAATTATTAATTTATTTAAATATCATATAAGATTAGAATTAATAATGAGACTTTAGTGCAAATAAAACATAAAACCAACAAAAATGGAACAAATAAATAGAAATCAATTTCAATCTTTTCCTTATCATTTAGTAGAACCCTCACCATGACCTATCTTAGTTAGTTTTTCATTATTAAGTTTAACTTTAGGAGCAGTTATGTATATGCAAGGTTTTACTCATGGAGGACAATTAATAAGTTTAGGATTTACTTTAACAGTGTTTGGTATGATACTGTGATTTAGAGATATTATAACAGAAGGTACTTATTTAGGACATCATACAATTCAAGTTCAAAAAGGTTTAACTATTGGAGTAGTATTATTTATTATTAGTGAAGTATTTGCCTTTTTAAGTGTATTTTGAGCTTTTTTCCATTCTAGTTTATCTCCTACTATAGAAATAGGAGGAGTTTGACCTCCTCAAGGTATTACACCTTTAGATCCTTTTGCAATACCATTATTAAATACTATTTTATTATTATCATCTGGAGCTTTTGTAACTTATGGTCATCATGCTTTAATACAAGGAGATAGAAGAGGAGCTATCTTAGGTACATTATTAACAATAATTTTTGCTATAATATTTACTGCTTTACAATATTATGAATATTCTGAATCTAGTTTTACAATGAGTGATTCCGTATATGGTACAGTCTTTTATGCTTCTACTGGTTTACATGGATTACATGTAATTATTGGTACATTATTTATTTTAGTAGGTTTTATTAGAATAATTAATTATCATTTAACTGATACACATCATCAAGGACATGAAGCTGCAATTTTATATTGACATTTTGTAGATGTTGTTTGATTATTCTTATTTATAGCTGTGTATTATTGAGGTGGAAATTAAAATAATCTCTTAAATTAAAATTTTAATGATGATTATTTAAAGTTATTAACCCTTTATTAAAATTTTATATAAATCTAAATAAAAAAACAAAAACAAAATAAAAGCCGCTAAACAAAATATAAGTTTATTTTGTAATTAGCAAGTAATATTTATATCATAAATAAATATTAGACATTTAATACAAGTCCCAAAGGGTTTATAAAACGATAATACTATGAATTTATCCTTATTTTTATTTTTAATAGGAATATTAGGTTTTATATTAAACCGAAAAAACATAATATTAATGATAATTGCAATAGAAATAATGTTATTAGCAGTAACTATGTTATTATTATTATCAAGTTTTAGTTTTGATGATGGAATAGGACAAATATTTAGTATATTTATCATTTCATTAGCTGGAGCTGAATCAGTAATAGGTTTAAGTATTATTGTAGCAGTTTATAGAATTAAAGGAAATATATTAATAAAACAAGAAACTTAATGTATTTAACAATATTAATTTTACCTTTATTAGGTTCATTTGTTTCAGGATTTTTAGGTCGAAAAATAGGAGTTACAGGATCTCATATAATAACTTGTACTTGTTTAATTTTATCTAGTATATTAGCAACTATTGCTTTTTATGAAGTAGGATTAAGTTCAAGTCCAGTTATAATTAATTTATTTAATTGAATAGATTCAGAATATATGATTATATCCTGAGAATTTTTATTTGATCAATTAACAGTATCTATGTTTATTCCTGTTTTATATATTTCTTCTTTAATTCATATTTTTTCAACTGATTATATGGCTGAAGATCCTCATAATCAAAGATTTTTCTCTTATTTATCTTTATTCACTTTTTTTATGTTAGTTTTAGTATCTGGTGCTAATTTTTTTGTAATGTTTGTAGGTTGAGAAGGTATTGGTATTGTTTCTTATTTACTAATTAATTTCTGATTTACTAGAATACAAGCAAATAAAGCAGCCATATTAGCTTTAACTATGAATAGAGTAGGTGATATGGGTTTAAGTATAGGATATTTTGCATTAATTGCTTTATTTGGATCTTTAGATTATGCTACAATATTTAGTATGGTACCATTTATGAATGAAACAGCTATAACTATTATAGGATTATTATTATTAACAGGTGCTATGGCTAAATCAGCTCAAATACCTTTACATTCTTGATTACCTGGAAGTATGGAAGGTTTTAATGGTGTAAAACATTATTTTATAATTATTATTTGTAATATTTATTCCTTTAAACATCTCTGAAATTGTTTTCAAAAATATATTTAGCTTATTGAATTATGGACAATGATTATTTTGATTCTCACGGTAGAAATCAAACAGTTCTTCTTTACACGGAATCGTTTTCTAAAGAAGAATTATAATTCTTCAATCAGTTTTCTAAAAATTAGATAGAAAATCCACTTTAAAAATGAGACATAAATTTAACAATAGATATAGAATTAGAATATCTAAAACTAATATGCAGAGAATTATTTATTTAGTTAAACCATATATGCAGAAATATTTTTTATATAAATTAGGAATATAATTGTTTTAAATAGGGCCTTCCTTAAACTTCACTATATGCTGGAACACCCTAAAGCTTTAAGTACTCATCATAATTATGGTAGTTAAAATCTTAAAGATAATACAATGGACAATCAGCAGGAAACCAACAAAATAAAAGAAACAATTAAGACAAATTAAATAGAACGAAAATTTACAATTATTACCCACTTATCTGTATATAATTTTGTTAGAATAGTTTTAAAAATTTATTCAATTATCTAAAAAAAAAAAGATTAACAAAATTATAAATTCTATTAGTTCAACAATAGAACTCCATTTTATTTTAATTTAATTTAATTTAAAAAAACAAAACAAAAATTGTTAAATTGATTAACACTCCTAAAGAGGATCTGTAACAATAAAAAAACAAAAACAAATCCCAAGTAACTAATTATATTTAGTTTAATAGATATAATAAGAAATTATTAATTTATTTAAATATCATATAAGATTAGAATTAATAATGAGACTTTAGTACAAATAAAACATAAAAAACAAAAATGAATAATAATATAATATGTAACAATGATTTTTCCTATTATGGTATTTTAATCGGTTGTGGTGTATTCTTGACCTGTTCTTTATTTTACTATATTAGAAGTAATTATCCAGCTAATCCAAATCCAAACCCTTTAACAGACAAAGAAATAGAAGCTGTGATATTAGAAGTTGAAAATCTAACAGATTTTACACCCGAAGAAATGGAAGAGATTTTAAATGGAAATACAAATACAAATGTAGCAGCTTTTTCTTCTGAAAATATTGAAAATTATATAACGGACAGTGATTATGAAACAGATACTACATCTGATTATCAAACTTCCTTCCATAGTGATAGTGATAGTACTGCTGATTTTGAAAGTATATTAAATGATCCTGATTTATTTTTCATGCCAAATGTAGATTTTGATGTATGTCCTATTGAGGAATTAAAATTTTTTGAGTTCAATAGCCTATATAAGAGAGAAATAATTGAACATGGTATTACTGACGATGATATAAGGGAATTTATTTCTTGATATTCAAAGGAAGATTTAGCTACAAATTGAATTAATGACGTTTTCCTTTATATAATAAATCTATTGTAATCTTCGATGAATTTATTTATAATTTTTTTTTAACTTTATTACCCCCTTTATAAGAAGTTAATTGGAATTATCTACAATTTTTATTATAAATTGTTAATGCAGTTCGATTCTGCTAACTTCTAACTTAAGGCTAGCCATGTAATATTAAAAACAAAATAATGAAAAATTTAAAAAAATATACAAAAACAGAATTGATTGAAAGATTAAAATCTACAAAAGAATCAGTTACTAATCGAAATACCCTTATTTCCCAAATTAAAACCTATCTATCTCAAATTTGAGAACTAATTTTAACATTTAAAGGTATTTTAATCAAATTAACCTTAATTAGTTTCTTTATTCAAATATTTAAGAAATATAGATTATTTAAAAGATTATGATTTATATTAAATACAATTGTAATGTCAATATTTTGTATATCTTTATTAGATAACTTTGGTTTAGAATTCTTTTCTAATTTCTTTAATGAAATGAGAATTATAAGTGCAAATATAGTAGACTATTTAAGTAATACTTCTTTTTATACTTATTTATGGAAATTATTTTCTAAAGAAGAAGATCTTCCCTCCAGTGAAAAGACCGGTAAAAGTGGATCCTACGTTATTGGAACTATTAGAAAGGAAACAGAAACTAATGGCGATGAAATTAGAGAAGGCTATAGAAATTCTAAAATCTCTGAATGATTAAAACCTGAAGTTGAAGAACCAAAAATAGATAATCAAGAAGTAAAAGAAGTAAATTCAAGTTATAAAAAATATTATATAATCGCTGGAGTAGTTGTTCTATCTTGTTTAGTATGAAATTATTCTGATGAAATTAAATCCAGTATAACTTCTACTTTAGAATGAATACTTTCCTTTAGACCAGGGGCCCAAGATACTGGGGGGAGTGATTCAAATAACTCTACAACACCTACTTCACAGAATTTTCAGGGGGGTATAAATTCCGGTAGATCATCTCCTGGTATTGAATTTGTTGATAAAGGTAAATCTAAAGTATTAACTTCTCCTAGTTTTGAAGATTTAAATTCTCAAGCTAAAGTGTCTTGAGGTGAAAGTTCAGGATCTTCTTCTCCAGAATCAACTAGTTCTACAGAAACTGTTACCCCTTCTAATTATTCTAGTAATTTTACAGAAGTAGAATCTCTCATATTAACTAGAGTTGATAAAGAATGAAAAGATATGTGCCCAGGAATAACTCGAATAAAAATGCGATTTATTGAAGATTATATTAATAAAACGAATAGCTCTGTTTATAAAAAATTAATGACAGAATATTTATGTAATATTGAAACTGAAACTTGAAGATTAATTGATTCTATTCCATTTATGAGAAATAGAGTTCCTGAAATTGAAATATATGAAGTTGAATTAATTTTAATAAAATTAAATAATTTAATTCATGAATATCATGATAAACTTTTCCATGATATAAATAAACCTTTTAAAAATTAAAAGGTATTCTAACGGTCATTTGTAATTTATTAACCCCCTTTAAAGGATTTATTATTAATTGGTATTAATTGTAAATTTTACGGTAAGTTTACATTTGAGGTTCGATTCCTCTAGGTTCTAACAGTTTTAATTACTAAAAGCCATATTTCGATATGGCTTTTATTTAAAAATTTTCTAAATTTTCTTTGAGATTTCTGTAATAAAGAATCTTTAACTAGTAATAATTCAAAATCTTCATATGTCAATTCAACTTCATGTTTCAGTCCTTTTACTTTATAAATTAACTCCTCGGATTCCATTAGAAGACAATAAACTTTCGGAGAAAGGAATATAGCTTTTTTGCAAATATTTTCCAATTTTAATTTACCTAAAATTTTATTATCAATTAAAACTTCATCTAAATCAGAATCTGTATAAATTGAATCGGTATCTGTATAATAAAGATTAATTTTAGGATTATTTTTAAATTGAGACATGTGAATTCTAGAATAAGCTGTAATTGCAGCTGCAATTCCAATACTGATATTATGGGTATTATCTTCATCATCATCAATATTTTCACATTCGATTAAGAAATATTCATCTATTTCAGTGGTTTTAATAATATCATCAAAATATTTATTTACAAAATCATTGATATAATCTTTATGAATTATATGAATATTAGGGAAATTATCATCCATACCAAATCTACCATACAAACTATTTAATAGAATTTTGGTTATAAAATTCAATGGATTAGATTTATCATATTGATTTCTTAAATTATATAAAAAACCCACATAATCTTTGAAAATAATATCACTTTCAAAAGTATAACCTCATAAAACTTCGAATTTATAACCATATTTTCTAGCATTCAATAATTCCTCACTAAACATCATATCAGTTCAAGTTCCTAAAGGACTAATTGTTCTTGTACCATTATTAGTTTTAACATGTGTTTGTAAAATAGGATGTTTAATATCATCTGGCGCAATTACTTTACAATAAAAGAACCCGAATGCATTTTGATCCATTTTCAAAATATCACCGTTAAAATAAGTAGGAACACCCACAGGCATTAATCTGGATTGCATTTGAGAAGGGTACAATGAATTAACATCATAACTTTTAATTTTAACTCCCGGTTTAGATTTAGGAATGTACATATCAACAGCTCCTCCAGTATAACCGGCTCTAATATCTTTAGCAATTTTACCAGATAACTGAGGAATATTATTTTCTTTCATAAAATTACTTCTGAATATACCAAAAGCTAATGATGGGAGAGTAGGATAATGATGAATGTTTTTACCAAATAATTCAAATAAAATAAATAATTCTGCTTTATAATTTTTAAAAATATAAGTATTTTCTAGATAATTTTCTATAGCTCCAAATTCATTACTAGATGGTTTTAGTTTGATAGCTCCAGTATCTTTGTAAAGGGGGTTAGTCAATACAGAATCTGTATCATTATGGATTTCATCTGATTTATAAATTAAAATATTAGTCACGGTGCTAATTATTTCAGTGGAGATTAATTTACCATCTCTGAATGTGTATCTTTGATCTAAAATGGTTCTAATGAATCTTTTCTCAGATAATTTAGAATCTTTAAATTCGAAGATTAATTCTCCTTTTCTAAAGAATTTAACAAAATTATCTTCATTAATTTGTTTAATAATAACTATATTATTAGTATTTAATTGAATTATATATTTATTATTGTTTTGTTCGATTACTTTTCCATAATCTTCAGGGTTCATTGTGATAGGTAATTTAAAATGTAAATAATTTTGATATTTCATTAGAATTGTTTATTTTTAAGGTGTTAGCCGATTATGAGTGTGAGATCATTAATAAAAAAACCCCAAAATATCCTTAAAAGCCCTATGGAACACGCTAAATATTTTTTAAGTGTTTCTAATCTTAAAAGAGTAAACAAAAAAAAAATATTTTAAACTTTTGTCTAATAAGTTTACAATACGTTCTTTAATTTATTTTTCTTAATTATTAAACATTATTTTTAGTAGGATCCTCAGAGACTACACGTGAAGCTCATATTTAAAAATATGATGAAGATATAGTCCGATCAGTAAATAAATTTACTGTTAACAATAGATGCCGACACCTGTATCAGCTTTAATTCATGCAGCTACTTTAGTAACTGCTGGATTATATTTATTATTACGATCATCACCTTTATTAGAATATAGTAGTACAGCTTTATTAATTATTACTTTAACTGGAGCTACTACTGCTTTCTTTGCAGCTACTTGTGGCCTAGTTCAAAATGATTTAAAAAGAATAATTGCTTTTTCAACTATAAGTCAATTAGGATATATGGTAATGGCTGTAGGTTTAAGTCAATATAATGTAGCTTTAATGCATGTAATAAATCATGCTTTCTTTAAAGCTTTATTATTTTTAGGAGCTGGAGCTGTAATTCATAGTTTTTCAGATCAACAAGATATAAGAAGAATAGGAGGTTTAATAAGATTTTTACCTTTTACTTATACCACTATGTTAGTAGGATCATTATCATTATTAGCTACACCATGATTAACTGGATTTTATAGTAAAGATTTAATAATAGAATTAGCTTATGGTCAATATAGTTTTAGTGGTACATATGCTTTCATTTTAGGAAGTATAACAGCTGGTTTAACTGCATTTTATTCATTTAGATTAATTTGTTTAGTTTTCTTAACTGTACCAAATGGACCCAAACAATCTTATTTAAATATTCATGAAGCTAATAATAAAGTAATTATTCCATTATTTTTATTAGCTTTATTTAGTATATTTTTTGGATTTATCTTTTCTGATTTATTTGTAGGTATGGCTAGTGATTTCTTCAATAATGCAATATTTATTAAACCTAATAATATTTCTTTAATTGAAGCTGAATTTAGTTTACCTTTAATAATAAAATTATTACCTGCTTTATTATCATTATTTGGTGCTAGTTTAGCAATATTTTTATATCATAAAAGTTCAACATTTATTATTGATTTAACTGATAATTTAATCGGACAAAAAATATATACCTTTTTTAATGGTAAATATTTTTTTGATATAATTTATAATAATTATTTTATAAATAAAGGATTAGAATTAGGTTATATTATTTCTAAAGTTTTAGATAGAGGTATAATAGAAATGGTAGGACCTCATGGTTTATCTCAAACTTTAACTAACACAGGTAAAAATATTAGTAAGTTAGATACTGGAGTTATAACTACATATTCTATTTATATTACTTTATCTTTACTTTCTTTAATTTTCTTAATTTTTGCTCCTATTTTTATTGATACTTCTTTATTAAATGAAATAAGATTATTTATTATTTATATTGCTGCTTTAATTATAGTTTTATCTCCTTCTAAACCTTAATTAAAATAATTTATTATTAATTTTAACTTTATTACCCCCTTTTTATTTTAACTTAATTTATTTATATAATATAAAAATTAAGTTTCAATCAATGTCTCATTTAAAAATAAAAAAACAAAAACAAATAAAATTCTTTTATTAAAATATTAATTGCTTAAAATGCAGAGACAATTCTCAAATAATAAACAATTAGTTTATTTTGAGATCTAATATTTTTAATTAGATTTTAATGCCTCAATTAATACCATTTTATTTTGTTAATCAATTTTCATTCTCATTTTTAACTTTACTTTCTTTAATTTATATATTTTCTAAATATGTATTACCTTTATTTTCTTTTCAACAAGTAATAAGAATGTATATTACTAAATTAAGTAATAACTAATAAATAAAAATTTTAAAATATAATTTAATAAGATTTAATTTAAATAATATATAATTAAATATAATTTAAATTATTTAATTTTTCATTATTAACCTTTTTAGTTTATAACTAATTTTTATTGATTTTTAATATTATCCCTTTAAAATCATTATTAAACTATAAATATAAAAGTATACTATAAATATATAATATAGTTAAGATTTTAATATTTAAACAATTTATTATATTTATTTAAATATATGAAATAATTGAATAAGGTGAATCTTAGAATACTTTAGACATATAAATTATATATATTTTGTTTTTAATAGAATATAATTTATCATAGAGTATTAATACTAATAAGCTATATATTATAAAATTTTTAATTTAAATTAAATTAAAGTAGATTAGTAAACCTAAGAGATAAAATAATAAAAACAAAATAAAACCCCAATAAATGTTTAATACCCTATCAATATTTTATACTATATTCAATGATGCTCCTCAACCATGACAAATAGGATTTCAAGACAGTGCTGCACCAGGTTTTACTGGGATAGTAGAACTACATAATACTATATTTTTTTATTTAATAGTTATTTGTGTTGGAGTATTTTGAGTTTTAGGTTCATCAATATATTATTTTAATATAAAAAATTCACCTATAATTCATAAATATTTAAATCATGGAACATTAATTGAATTAATATGAACAATCACACCAGCTTTAATATTAATAGCTATAGCTTTTCCAAGTTTTAGATTATTATATTTATTAGATGAAGTAATATCACCTACAATAACAATAAAAGTAGTAGGTCATCAATGATATTGAAGTTATGAATATTCTGATTACGTTACTGAAAGTGGTGAATCTATAGAATTTGATTCATATATGATACCTGATTCTGATTTAGAATTAGGTCAATTTAGATTATTAGATGTTGATAATAAAGTAATTATCCCTGTTGATTGTCATATTAGATTAATAATTACTGGAGCTGATGTGATACATTCTTTCGCTGTACCTTCTTTAGGACTAAAAGTAGATGCTGTACCAGGTAGATTAAATCAATCATCAATAATAGCTGAAAGAACTGGTACATTCTATGGTCAATGTAGTGAAATTTGTGGAGTCTGACATGGCTTTATGCCAATAGTTGTTGAAGCTGTTTCAGTACAAGATTATTTAGCTTGAGTTAATCAAGCTAATAATTAATTTATTTAATCCTTATAATTATCTTAATTTATAAATTAACTTAATAATATTTGTATTATTAATATTTTTATGAAAATTACCCCCTATACATAAAAGTATTAGTAAATTAATTTATTTGTATATTAATTTATACTTATTAATATACATAAATTAATTAAATTAACTTTTAAAATAAAATAAAAAATAAAATTAATTTTAATTATTGAAAGCCTATAATTTAATGGTAAAATGATTTCTTGATGAGAAATTTATAGAAGTTCAAATCTTCTTAGGCTTAAATAAGATTTTTTTAACAAAATCAATAAACTAATAACATTGTCAGAATATTAAAACAATTATTTATTATAAAAAATTAAACATATGTTTAATAATTATATTGTTATCAAATGAGTAGTTAAAATATGAATTTTTATTATTTTTATTAAATAATAATAAATGAATTATTTCTTTTTATATAAAATTTCTCATCAATGATTAACTACAAAATAAATTAAAAATTATTTTTTATATTTATTATTAACTTAAATAAATTTTAATTTATATTATAAAATTAAATAACTATTTAAGATACTTCTATTAACTATTTATTAAAATAGGGTAAATACCATAATTAATACTTTATACTATTTCGAAACAATATAGATTATATTTTATCATAAATTTAATTTTAATATAAAAAAAGATTATTAATTGAAATTCAAATATAAATATAAATGAGATTATTAAAAACTAATGTTTTATTAAGATTATTAAATTCTTATATTGTAGATTCACCTCAACCAGCTAATATTTCTTATTTATGAAATTTTGGTTCTTTATTAGGAACTTGTTTAATAATACAAATATTAACAGGAGTATTTTTAGCAATGCATTATCAACCTCATGTAGATTTTGCTTTTAATAGTGTAGAACATATTATGAGAGATGTTAATGCTGGTTGAATTTTAAGATATACACATGCTAATGTTGCTTCATTTTTCTTTATTTTTGTTTATGCTCATATAGCTAGAGGATTATATTATAGTTCTTATAAATCACCTAGAATTTTAGTTTGAAGTATTGGAGTAATAATTTTAATATTAATGATGGCTATAGCTTTTCTGGGTTACGTTAATAGCCCAAAATGGATTAATGGAAATATTTACTATGTAATTTTTTTAATTATTTTACATTTTAACATAAAAATTTTAACTAGAAAAATTAAGGCAAGGAATAGTATAAAAAATACAAAGTGTAACAAATTAAATAATAAATTAACATACTCTTTAAATAGTTTCAATATCAGAAGTTATAGTACTAATGCTTCTTCGAATAAAGGTAACGAACTTTCTTGTTCAGGAAGATTGATTTCAATAATAACAGAATTAGGGTTAAGTCCTGTATACGCTTTTGAAAATCTAGATTCAGAAGATGTTAGAAAACAAATACTAAATGAAACTAAAGGTTTAAGTGGTATTTACATGATAGTAAATAAAACAACTAAAGATTACTACATAGGTTCTGCCGCTACTAATAGATTTTATGGTAGATTCAGCAATCATCTAATTTATTTTAGAGGTAGTAAAATAGTTAAATTAGCAGTAAAAAAATATGGATTAAGTAATTTTGCTTTTATTATATTAGATCTATATCCTAATATTGTTACTAAAGAAAATAACAAAGAATTACTAAACTTAGAAGATATATATTTAAAATCATTAACGCCTAATTATAATATTTTAACCGAAGCAGGATCTAGTTTCGGTTATAAACATACTGAAATAGATAGACAAAAAATAAAAGATAGTTTTAATGACGTAAGACGAGAAATGATAGGTAGTTTAAATAGAGGTAAAAAGTTTTCTCCTGAAACAATAGATAAAATGAGACAAAAAGCTTTAAATAGACCACCTATGTCAGATACAACTAAAAACAAATGTATTACCAATACAAGACCTGTTGTTTTATATAATCTAAATGGCACTGTTTATGGTGAATATTCTACTATTCTAGATGCGGCTAAATCTATAAATTGTGGTGAAAAAACTATTAGAAGAGCTTTAAAAACAGAGAAAGGTCTAGTAAAAAAACAATGAGTAGTTAAAGACTTATCAAAAACAAATAATAGAAAATATTCGCAAAATAAGAAAATAATTATTTAACTAAATTACCCCCTTTTTTTATAAATGAATTAAATCAATTCTATTAAATAACTCCACAAATAGGGGTTAAGGAAGAATGGTTTCTTCATGGAAATTCTTAATTCTTATTTAGGGTTCGATTCCCTTTAACTCCATTATCTGTTTAACACATCTCAGAATATTAACTATTTTATTTATTTTACCCCCTTTTTATAATAAATTTAAATTCTATAAAAGAGTACACTAAAAATTCTATGTTATCATATTATTAATTTTTAGTGTACATTATTTAAGATTATATTCCTTGCCTTTTTATATCTTAATTATACTTTACATTTATTTCTATTAATTCATAGTCCCATGAGTAAAAATCTTTCTGCAATCTTTATAGAAAAAGGAGGATTAAAGTGGTATGCCTCGACGGAGACATAAAATAATCTTAAAGATTATTTGGCAATATTAGTGAAAACGATCAAAGAAGGTTAAACTTTAAGATCGTCGGTTATATAAATGATCGCGACAGACTGGGTCACTAATGGGTGTCTGAAATGATGCTTAATGCACAGTCGAAACTTTTAGTTAAATTAGTATTAATATAACTAATAGGATACTCGAATTTAAAGATATTCTAGCTTATTATGTGAGATTACATGTACATTTTAAGTAAGTTTGTATGTGTTACCTTATGGTCAAATGAGTTTATGAGGTTTTCTTAATAAGCCTCAAATGTATAATTTATATTTATATTTAATTTGTTTATCTTTATTATTAATTACACCTGTTTATTTAAATAATCAACCTAAAGTTAGAAGACTTAAAGGTATTTACAGAATAGGTCCACATAATAAAGAGATAATTTCTATTATATTTGGATCTCTTCTTGGAAATGGTCACGGTGAAAAAAGATTATTAGGATTAGGAACAAGATTTAGTTTTTATCAAGAAGCTTCTCATGTTAATTATTTAATGTTCTTACATAAATTATTTTCAGAATTAGGTTATTGTAATTCTAAATTACCTGTTATTACAACTAGATTAGGTAGTAAAGGTAAAATAAGAAAAGTAATCAGATTTTCAACTTGAACTTATACTAGTTTTAATTGAATATATGAATTATGATATGATAAAAAAATAAAATATGTGCCAGAGTGTATCGATCAATATTTAACTCCTTTAGCATTAGCTATCTGAATTATGAAGGATGGTGCTAAAGTAGGTAAAACTTTAAAATTATGCACTAATTCTTTTTCTTATAATGATTGTTTACTTCTTATTAAAGCATTAAATAATAATTTTAATATTAAAGCTTCAATTCAATCCGCAGGAAACCAAGATCGATACTTAATTTACATATGAAAAGAATCTATGACAGATCTTATAAATATAGTATCTCCATATATAATTCCTGAAATGAAATACAAATTAATTTAATATATTTATATATAGTTATAATGTAAAATATAAAGCAATTTTTACTAAAAATTTATATAAAAAAAACATTATAGCAATACTGATGAAAACAGGTCAAAAATGTTTGTTTAGCGTTAAGACCGTCGGTAGAGTAAACTATCGCGACAGACTGGTTCATCGGTGGGTGTCTGAAATGATGCTTAATGTACAGTCGAAATCTTTATTCAGTATTATATCATAATGAATCACAAGGCATTATATTTGTTTATTAATTTTAAGGGTTAAAATTTAAAAACGTACAAATGTGAAAGAAAAATTATATATATAAAATAACCCCTTTTTGAATAAGAATTACAAATGTTCAAATACATTGAATTAATTAAAAGGATAGTTTGAATTGAAAAATAAAAAAACCAAAACAAATCCATACATAGGATTACAAACCAAAAGTGTAGACAGTTTCTCTTTCATGGAAATGGTAGACTTTTTTCTGAAGTTTAAATTCGTTACATACGATATGTACTCTTGTAAAAGGAATTACTGTATCATGTTTACTCCTATATATCTTTTCTAATTTATTTTTATAACTGAATTAATATTGATAAATCTGGTAAAGCTTATTACTTAAAATATTTAGAATTGAATTAGATAATATAACTAATTTCATTAATAATTTAGAAGAAAATAAAAATTTATTTAGTTAATCCAGTTATTTCAATAAATTGCAGGAATTATGAACCCTATTTAAATTTATCCAGACAATTTTTATTTCAAATAAAAGTAATCCGATTTTAATTAATAATTTTCTAATAGACCAATTAAAAATAGCTAAAAATGATTTTGGATTTGAAGAGGATTACTATTTTCTTATATTTAAAATTAAAAGAGTAGAGTAGATTATGATTCGATAAAATAATTAATTATTTATAATTTTTATCGAATAACCTCATGGTCTAATTCTCTATTCTCTTTTTTAACTTTTTAACCACTGAATTTTATAATTTAAATAAATTAAGTTAAATTATACCATTTATTAACCAAATTAATAAAATAACATAATATAATATTTTAAAAAATATAAGTTTCAATCAATGTCTCATTTAAAAATAAAAATTATTTTTTTTAAAATATTAATTGCTTAAAATGCAGAGACAGTTCTCAAAATAAACTAAGTTTATTATGAGATCAAAAAAAAATTTAAAACACAAATATTAATGTATATAAACATCTCTCTTGAAATAATATTAATTTTATTTCCTATTTTGGCTACCAATGGGTTTATTTATAGTTTAACCTTTTTTAACTTAAATAAACCAAATTCTTCTGAAAATATCTCTGTAATAACAAAAAATACAGAAAAAGATATATTAGCTCCTACATTATTAATAGCATCAAATCCTCTGAGATTAACTTCATCAGAATCAAGTGCATCTTCAGAAACAAATGTATCTCAAGTTATATTTGATAATGAAGATGGAGATATAGATGAAGGAACTATGACTCAAACTCCAAATTCAAATTTATCAGATACAAATGAAGAAATAATGTCTCAGACTCAAAATTACAATATATCATCTACAAATGAAGGAACAATATCTTCTAATTTAGATATATCTGATCAATATACTTCATTAGATAGTATAACTATATTAAATAGTCAAAGTGTAGAAGAATGAAGAGATATTGTACTGGATTTACATGATTTTCCTATTAATACACCAGCTAATATACTTCAACAAATCAAATTTGAAGAATTAAATATTCTGTATAGTCAAGATCTTATTCAATATGCTATTACTCAAACAGAGTTAAGACTTATAATTGAATTAATTCCGGCTATGCACTTATTTCATCCTGATATTAATCATTTTATTCTTACTATTATGGCTTATTATCATTTATAGTACAAAAACAAAAATCTTAATGATTAGATCATTCCTTTTTTTTAATTTTAATAATATTATCCCCTTATTTTTGTGATATTATTAATGGAATAAAAGAGTAAACATAACAAAAGAGTATTAAAAATTTTTGTTTTTGTTTTTGTTTTTGTTTTTAATCTCTGTATGTTAAGTTTACATAACCCTTAAAATTAATAATACAATTATTTTATTTAAATAATTATAATGTACATGATTTACTTGTTTTAAACATATAAGCTTAAGCTAAAATAGGTAAATTAAAGATTTGGCAACAGTAATTACTAATTTATTATCAGCAGTACCATTTTTTGGACAAGATTTAGTAGAATTAATTTGAGGAGGATTTAGTGTAAGCAATGCTACACTTAATAGATTTTTCTCTCTTCATTTCTTATTACCATTTTTATTAGCTGCTTTAGTAATAGCTCATTTAATGGCTCTTCACACACATGGGTCAAATAATCCTAATGGAATATCTTCAAATGGGGATAGATATGCAATGCATCCTTATTTTACATTTAAAGATCTTGTAACTATCTTTGCATTTTTATTAGCTTTATCTGTTATAGTTTTCTTCTATCCTAATTTATTAGGACATAGTGATAATTATATTCCAGCTAATCCTATGAGTACACCTCCTTCTATAGTTCCTGAATGATATCTGTTACCATTTTATGCTATTTTAAGATCTATACCTAATAAATTATTAGGAGTTATAGCTATGTTTGGTTCATTATTAATTTTATTAATATTACCTTTAACTGATTTATCTCGAATAAGAGGTAGTCAATTTAGACCAGCTATGAAATTAGCTCATTGATTCTTTATTGTAAATTTTGCTATATTAATGTGAATTGGATCTCAACATCCTGAAAGTCCTTTCGTAGAAGTAGGACAATTTGCTACAGCATTTTATTTTTCTTGATTCTTAATAATTGTTCCTATAATTGGTATGGCTGAAAATACTTTAATGGATTTAGCTACAGATAAAAATTAAATATTATTTTAATTTATAATTTTATATTATATAAATTATATTTTATTAGATAAATTTAATTCTCATAAAGACTAATTTTTATTTAATTAATTTTTGTTTTATTTACCCCCTTTTGATTTATTTATATTTAATTAATACTATAAAAGAATATATAGATTAAAAATATATATAAATAAATAATTATTGTGAAAATTTATTTATTTAATGAGATTAATTTAAATACAAACAATGATCTAACTAAGTTACATTTATTAACAATTAATTAATTGAATATAAATTATATTAATATAAATACAAATTTAATAATAAATAAGGTAGAATTAGTTTAATTGGCAAAATAATGTCTTGTGGCGACACTGTTCAGAGTTCAAATCTCTGATTTTACCCTTAATTAGTTTATTTAATAAATTTAATTTCAAAAATATAATGATTTTAATTAAGAATGAGTTAAGATATTTAAACCTGTAAAATTTAATATAAAATTTATATTAGATTTTAAGTGAAAGTTCTAGGTCTATAAATAAACTTAAGTTAAAATAAAAAGTTTATTTAATAATTTCATTGTATATTAATAAAGATAGAATAATCTTTGGATAAAAAAATAGAAAAATATTCATTTAAATAATAAATATAATTATATCAAATACTTTTGTAATTTAAGTTCTCATAAATAATTTATTAATAATTAATAAATTGTTTAATATACTAAATTAGTTTATTTTTTTAAATGTGAAATCTTTAATTCTTATACTTAGACTTATTAATATTTAGATTATATCAGTAATATTTTATAAAACATAATTATATTATTTTATAAGATATATGAACTTAATTAGTCTTGTAGATATATTTTACTTCTAACTCATTTGATTATTTAAATTAATAATAAAAGAAATAAATTGTTTAATTAAATTAATTAAGCTGAAATAGTTTAAATGGTTAAAACTTACTATTCATGATGGTAAAACAAAGGTTCAATTCCTTTTTTCAGCTATTGAAAAATATTATTAATTTAATTCTAATTTAATAAATAATGGTTAAAATTAATATAACAAATATGATATCTTAAAAGGATATAGTTACTGTATTTCAATATCAGTAAATTTTACAACAATAATTGAATGATTACTATTGATGATTGAATCATCTAGATAGTATAAATCTATCATAGTATACAATCTGTTCATAATAAACTGAGTTAATAATAAAGGTGAACTATCTCTATTAATTAAGATAGGATGTGAGACAAATAATTGTATTCCATCGTCTATATTATATCCTGTTAGATCAGGATAAAAACTAAGACTTAGTCAATAATTATCTGATTCATTTAAATTATTCAAGAAATTAGTAATATCTAAAGTTAAATTTTTAATTTAAAAATTGAAAAATGAAAAAATCATTCATGATAAAACTAGTGGAGGAGATGAAAAAGAAAAATGATTCGAATTAAATAAATATTTTTTAATAGGATTATCTATTGTTTCTTTAGGTTTAATTTATATTTATTGAGATTCTGTAATCGAATTGTTTAAAAATGTAAAACCTGATTTAGGAAAAGATGAGGATGGAAGTAGCACTCCTGTTTTTATAGGTCCTCAAGAAGAATATGAACAATATTTTAAAAATATAACAAAAAAAGAAACAAATGAGGAATTATATGATTTAGATGTAATTAGATCTCAAGGTAAAGGAGAAACTATAGATTATTCAGATGTTGAAAAAAGTAAATGAGAAGGAAGTCCTACTACTCCTAAAGCTTCAAATTCTAAATTACCTGAAAGAGATGTAGTTATCCTTCCTCTTTCTGAAAAATAAATGCTTTATAAAATATAATATTTTTACCCCTTTTTAAAAAAACAAAATAGATTCAAGTAATAAAAGAATATATTATGAATTAAAGGGTTAATTGCTAATTGGTTATTAGCTACAATTTCTGACGCAGAATTGTATGAAAGGTTCGATTCTTTTTAATTCTAAATTAACATGTGACAATAATTAATTTATCCCCTTTTTGTCGGTATGAAATTAAAGCCCAAACTTCTAGATTTATAAAAATGAAAGGTAATATTTTGATGATTCACGTTTTTTAAAAAAATAATTCTCTTTGAAATTGGAAACGGTTGCTGAAAGGCTCTTTAGAGCCTAGGTAAAAGATATAGGGTTTTTGTGTATTGTATTTCAATAATTGTTGAAAAGTGTGTTTTTTATTGAAGTTTGTATTTTTTTTTTGTATTAAAGTCTTTCCTTAGCACTTTGGCAAAAGACTATCTTATTTTACTTAGGTTAAGACGCTCATAGCTTGAGTCACCTCCTTATAAAACGCTTAGACGAGGATAATTAATTATAAGGTCTTCTCGTTCTCCTGTTATAAATCAGCTAGGACCTGGTTGATTATTATTTAATGGTCCTATCAATACTTCAAAGACGGTTTTAATAATTATTTAAACTATTAAATTTAAGGGGATAATTTTCATAAAATTTAAAATAAATGTTGCATGTTCAAATCTAGTAAAAGAAGATCTATTTATAATCTAATCAAACTCTTTTGAATTTGAAACAAAAAGAAAGTATGATACCTTGATTTAAGTTGAATCCAGAGTTATTTCACTGATCTAGTATAAAATTAGTAATTAACATTGGATTACTTTTGTTGTTTACTAGAAAATCTTCTGATAAATTTAATCTCGCGTGTGAAAGAGATTTTGAACCAGCAAATTGTGGAATAACCATATAAATTTTATCATCTTCAATTGATCTTATGAAATTGTTAATTTCATGAACACTGAAGTCAAAAAATCTATATCTTCAACCAGATTTGGAATCTACATTTATATTGGATGGAATATCTCTTAAAAATGTTATATTATTTCTCGATAAATTCATTTTGTTTTGTTTTTTTTTTATATTTGATTGCCAAAATTGATTATTATTTAATGTCCTATCAATTGAAAGACGTCTGTTAAACAACTTCGAACTTGAATTATTTTTAATTGAGACAAATTTTTAAATTAAATATAGATAGTTTTAAATTAAATATTTAAACTAAAAGTATAGATGACAATTAAATAAAAACATCAAAGTAATTTAAAGGAATTATTAAGGATAACTAGCAAATTTATTAAAAAGGAGGTGTAAAAACCAAAAGCCACAAACTTCTTAATATTTATATTAAAAGTAAGCAAATTGTGACGATCCTAAGGGAAACCTTAAATATTAATACTTCCTGAAGCAAAACATTGTATTAAGGAAAGGAAAGGAAATCAACCGAGACTCCAAAAGTAATGGTGAGTGAAATTGGATTAGCCTAAAGAATATAATAATTTGAAATTATAAAATATTAATTATAAAGAATGAAGTTGGAATATCATTAATTATAATTTAATTATTATTATAATAATTATTTTTAATAAAATAAAATAATTACCAAAGAAGGTATCAGTCCTGTAAAATTATAAAATATTTTTAAATAAAAATAAGTACAATGAGAGAAAACTTGTTGGAATATAGGGGAACCATCCTCTAAGGCTAAGTATAATAAATTTAGCGATAGTGAAAAGTACTGTAAAGGAAAAGTTGAAAAAGTTCGTTGTATAACGAAATGAAATAGTCTTGAATTAGTAATTCTATAAGCAGTTGAAGTTTTAAAATATAAAATGACAACGTACCTTTTGCATAATGGGTCAGTAAGTTAATAATAATAGCAAGGTTAATTAGCCTTAGCGAAAGCGACTAAATTATTTGTATAATAAAATTTATAAAATTTTTAAAATATTTTTTACTAAAAAATAGAATAAATTCCTTATAAATAAAATATTAATTATGAAATAAGTGATTTATTTACAAAATAATAATTATGGGATAGTTACTATTATTAGACCCGAAGCCAGTTGATCTTTCCAAAACCAGATTATAATGGATCGAACGGTTGAATGTTGAAAAATTCTCCGAAGAGTTTTGGAAAGCGGTGAAATGCCAATCTTAACTGGTGATAGCTGGTTTTCTACGAAACATATTTAAGTATGACATCTATGAATAAATTTATGGAGGTACAGCACGTTAATTCCCAACTAATAATAATAATAATATATTATTAAAAGTTTAGGTTGAGGGGATCTCGAAAATCTTACCAATGGAAATGAAACTCGGAATAACATAAATTGATAATAGATATTCAGACTATTCATGATAAGTTGAATAGTCAAGACGGAAACAGCCGAGAACATGGATCAAGGTCCCAAATGATTATTAAGTGAAATTAAAGGAAGTAATAGATTGAATGCAGCTGTAAAGTGAGCCTGGTAGTCGCTATCTTTTAAAGACCGTTGTAACAACGTAGCAGCCCTTAGACTATTGCGCCATAAATTTAACGGGTCTTAAATAATCAACCGATATCCTGTTAATTATAAATATAATTAAATTATGTTTATAAATTAGGTAGTAGAACATTCAGTATAATTGATGATAAACAGTGTTTCATTGTTTGAAAATAACTGAAGAGATAATGCTGACATGAGTAACGTAAAGAAGTTATAATACTTCTCGCCGAATACAAAAGGGTTATAAGGAAAGGTTAAACCACCTTATGTTAATGCGGCCTCTAAGGTTCAGAACCAAAGTTTTGACTGATGAGTAATATATTGAAAATCTATATGGTAAATTATAATAGATCAGGAAAATTAAATATATATAATTTATTATAAAATTTAAATTATTAACTACCGTACCCTAAACCGACACAGGTTTGTAAGTAGAGTATACTAAGGCGAAGAGCTAAAAGTTGTTAAGGAACTCGGCAAATTGTTCTCATAAGTTTGACAATAAGAGAAACCATATAAAATTTAAATTAACCATAATTTAATTCTTTATATGGTATAATAAAATCGGAGGCCACGACTGTTTACTAAAAACACAATTCAGAGCAATGATTAAGATAATAGTATTCTGAATGAAATTTGCTCAATGCCATTAATATAAAAGAGGTAATTTTAAAGTTACTAATTGAAAGTCTGGTTAATAGCGGTCTTAACTATGAGGATCCTAAGGTAGCAAAATAAATTGGCCATTAAATGTGGTCTAGTATCAATAATGTAACGATGGTCTCACTGTCTCTACAACTTGCTCAGTGAAATTGAATTGCGAGTGCAGATGCTCGCTATCTTCAGAGGGACGGGAAGACCCTATGCAGCTTTACTATAGTTAGTTATTATAATGATTTTAATTCAATTAATAGTAATTAGGGATGTCGATAGACTAATTTTGGAATACCTTATAATTAGAATGAAATTTTTGTTTACCTTATAAATTGAAATTTAAGGGATAAATGACTAATTGGTAGTTTGACTGGGGCGGTCGTCTTTAAAAAAGTAGCAAAGTACATCCAAAGATTTAATAAATTTATAATATTATAATTATTTGTTATAATATACAGACAAAAAAACTAAAATTAAATTCTTTAATATAAATAAGAATTAAATAAAAATAAAACTTAATAAATTTGTTTTATTATAACAAGGTATAGCTAGAAATTGAATGGAAATCAATAAATTAGTGAAAGGTTTTGAATAGTATAATGGCGGAAAGCATACCTAACTGAAAGACTTAGAAGTCAAACAGATATGTAAGTAGGGCATAGTGACCCCTCGCTATAAAATGGAATAGACGGGGATCAATCGATAAAAGTTACGCTAGGGATAACAGGCTGATAGCCGGTAAGAGTACACATTGTTCTGGCTGTTTGGCACCTCGATGTCGACTCATCCTATCCTCCGGGTGAAGAAGCTTGGAAGGGTTCGGCTGTTCGCCGATTAAAAGGGTACGCGAGTTGGGTTTAATACGACGTGAGTCAGTATGGTCCCTATCTTCTGAAGAGATAAATAGTAAAAAGGGGAAGACCTTCTAGTACGAAAGGATCAATAGGCTGTGTTTCTCTAGTGCACCAATTGTTGAATTTAATTTTTTAAATAAGCATAGTTGGGTAGCCACAAACATATTAGATAAGCGCTGAATGTATATAAAGCAAGAAACTAACCCCTAGATACTATCTTAAGTTTATTTCTATTATTTATTTATTAAATAATATATCTTTGTATTATATTAATCCATAATATATTCTAAGAAATGAAATAATATTTAATTTTATAAGAAAAAGAACATTTCTTAATAGGATGCAAATGTAAGTAACTGTGAATTATTTAGTTTAGCATTACTAATTAATAAATTAGACTTGATGTTTAAAATTGTCCCATTTTCTAACTCTATAATATATATATATATATTTATGTATGACGATAGGTTGTTATTTATTTTAGAGTAATTTACAAGAACTCCTGGTCCATCTTGAATGGTTAACATTTCTAGAATACTTTCATCTAGAAAATGACTATTACAAGCAGCATTTATTCTCTCTTTTAAAAAATGAGATATGACTATATGGTTAGAGTTTTTAGTAATTAAAATTGGTTTACTTAATGCAATAACTGGTGTATCTTCCGAATACATCATTAAAGAAGAAATAAAATCAAATGTAATCACATAAACTTGATCAGGATCTAAACTATTTAGAAACTGTTTAACTTCTAAATAATCATTAAAATAAAATCTGGTTTTTGGGGAATTATTAAAAACAAACATAGAATGTGGTATAATTTGATCTAAAAATGTAATATTTTTTATACTCATTATCATAAATATTCAATAAAATTGTTTAAATTTATTAATATAATTATAAAGATAATTGACATTAATCTAATGGTATAAAATTCTATTGATAATGGATTAATCCCATGTAAAAAATTAGATAGGAAAAACACTATTGTTCAGATAAAAATTTGTATAAATATAAATAATCCAAAGTGGATATATGAGAAACTAAAAAAGATTAATAATAATAATATAATCATTATGATTTTGTAAATAATTTTTTAATTTTTATTCTTTATATTTAATAATAAAGAAGTATAATTAGATACATCTACTTAATAGTAGACACAGAGTATACATTCTTAATTGATGTATATTTATTTTTAGGAATTATACATTTAATAATAGATGTATAATTTATTTTATAAGTCTTTTGACAAATAAAATTAGTGTTATTCTGACAATTAAAATATTTTTAAACTAGTTTATAAAAACATAGTTAGATTTTCAAGTCCAAGAAGATTTGCACTTCTATAAATTTCTCAATAAAAGAAACCATTTTGCTATTTAAATTATAGACTTTATGGAAATGAAGGGGGTTAAAAAACTAAAATTATTGATTATTCTAAGCATTTATAATTCCTTATGTTGCTCTGATCCTAAGATATTTTTCTTTTAATTCAAATCAATATCAGAATTAAAGCTATTAATCAAAATGGAAAAATTAAATTTGTCAAATCTGGAAATATTTCTATTAAATCTAAAAAAATTTCTAATAAATCACATTCCTCGAAAGGTGAATTTATTTCATTTTCAAAAGCATTTCTAAAAGTATCTCATAAATTATCCTCAAGATCTTCAAAAATTTCATTAATTTTGTTCTCAAGAGTTTCAAATTTTTGTTCCATTCTGTCAAAAACTTCTTCTCCAATAATAGATTGAACATCTTCATTTACATTTTCTAATTCTTCTCATCTATCTAATATCTTTTGAACTTCTTTAAGTTGTTCTTGATTAATATTGAAAGTTGGAGGGGAATTAGGAATAACAGTAGTATGAAAATAATATTTTATACAGAATCCAGTTATAACACAAATAGTGAAAGTACATAAACCATAGAAAATCCAATTATCTGTAGGTATAATGTTAGTCATAATTTAATAATTAACTTTTTACTTATTTAACTCCTCTGTGTTCAAATATAAATTTAAACACATTAACACGATTTATTTACAGTCTTTAATAACGATATTCTGCATGTGTCTTATTTTCTACAAAAACTAGGCCATATTTTATTTAAATTTGATTGTAATTTAAAATCTTACCCAAATATTTAGTCATTTAAAATAAGAATCTTAAAATTTAATAGAATTTAGAAGAATCGAACTCCATTATGAATATCGCTAAGATCTATAGTTAATACCATTTAACATTAAATCCTTACAATGAATAAAAGGCTAATTAAATTATTGCCCTGTGTTATTTTAGAATTAGTAAGAATCGAACTTAAACAGAAATTTTGGAGATTTCTGGACTAAACCATTAGACAACTAATCCTCTATAAGGGGGTAAATTTAAATAGTAAAACTATTCACTTATTTACCTTTCATAGATTTATATACAAAAATGTAATCATCAAGATTATTTTGTATATCATGGATTGCATAAATAGATGAACTTAGTCCGATAATTACTGGAAATAAAATTAATAAGATATAAAACATACTCAATTTTTTATTTAGTGAAATTATTTTATTAATATAAAATTCTAAATTATTATTTAATTTATTACCTAAAATTCAATTTAAGTTTAATCTTAAACTATTAGTAAGATGAAGTTTAAAAAATATTTGAATAATTAACACGATTAACATATATACACAAACATAGTTAGTTAATTCTAAATCTAATAATAAACCTTCTAATGGACTAGAAATTAAATCATCTCCATTTAATCCATTACTATTGGAAGAACAAACATTATTCATAATATCGTTTTTTATATTTATGTTATTCTTTATTCTACTTAATTTAGAATATACAAGACCACCAATTATCACCCTAGCTACAGCAGCTCCAACTCTTTGTAGAGGAGGCATTTGTGTTTTAATTATTCCTTTGCTTACAACTGTGGCAAATCCTACAGCTGTGGCACCTAATCCTATTTGAGTTCAAATTGTTTGTAATTCTAGTTCTATAGCTTTACCTGCTTCAGTAGTAACAGAAACATGTCCATGTAAATTTATATCTTTATTATTATCTGCCATGAAGAACATTATATCGGAAAAATTTAAAGATATACTCATAATAATACTTGAAAGAGTGTAAAGTAAAGTGAATAATACTATTAAATTTCTAATTTTTAGATCGTTAATAAATTTTTATTAACTAATTATATCACATTCCTGATCTCCCTCCCCTAGGAATATTTCCTAATATCCGAATCGGCTTGAAATGGTGATATCGTCTTGGGATATTAGTAAGATATAAGTTTTGTTTTTAAAATTGAGTAAGAAACGGGTCTCAGATTTTAATTATACTTTTATATAATTATTATAATACATTAAAAGGGGGTTAATAATTTTAAAATCATATATAACAGTAAATATTCTATTATAAATTATTAATGTTTTATTAATATAACTTACTAATTAAAAGTAGCAGTTATTAATAAAAATAAAATTTAGTATAATTTAATAAAACCATAGGTCCACCACCTTCTTTAGTATCTTGAATAATAGTATCATCTAAATAATAGTAATCAACCATTAAATCAAGTCTTTCGTTAATAAATTTAGTAAGTGTTTTTTCTGAACTAAATTTATTTATAACGAAATCTTTTGAAAGTATCATTCTTGGACCATTTGTGTCATAAACTGAAATTTCAGCTATAAATTCGATAGAAACAATATAATTATCATTACTATCTAATTTATTTAAGAAATCAGATGTTTCATTTATATTAAATAAAACCAAATGTTCCGTTTTTAAAGAATTCATAATGAATTTTGTTTTTATTTCTTTTGTAAATAGAATTTTTTTCCCATTATCAAAGCAATATTTTTTATTATCTAATATTCTAACAAATCTTTTTTCAGAAATAAATTCATCAGTGAATTTAATTAGAGATATTCCATTTTTAAATAAATTCAAACTTCATTAAAAACACCTCCATTTTTTATTTTTCATTATTGACTACACAAAATCTCTTAATCGTAAACTATCGATTTATTATTAAATTTTTTGCATAAATAAATTTCATCGTTATTTTATAACTTTTTAACAATTCATACCGAGAACATCATTAAAAAGGGGTTATTTTATAAAAATAAATCTATAATATTTATTAGATGTTTATGATAATTACTATTTAATTAAGATATAACTTTCTGTTCCTATTATTTTCATTATAAATTAATTAAATAGGTTCATTGTATCCTCCATATGATTAGAACTAAATTGAGATTGTTCTTTTTCAATATCAGTGTTAATTGAAGATAGGCTAGGTTTATTTTTAATTTCATTTAATAAACTAATGTGACTTCTGTTTACATGTTTCAAAGTTTTAATTTGATCAATTGTTCTATCTCCTTCTAGACTTTGCATTTCTTTTATATCTTCTTTTGTCAAAGCTTTTTCCATTTTATTAAAATCTTTATCAGAAAGTCTACTTTTTAAACTAGATATATTTATATCCATAGCTTTTTTAGTTAATCGTAATATTTCGTCTTTATGTAAAGGATTTTGTTTTAACAATTTTTCAATTATTACTTGTTTTGAAGCACCAGGATATTTATCTATGATTTTTTGTATGGAGAAGTCAACATTATTAATTATTAAAGAATCTGTATAATCATTATTACAAAAATCTTTTATCCCATCTAAAACAACATCTGGTTTTAAGGTTTTAATTGTTTTTTCAAGTAATTCTTGATCAGTTTCATCCAAGTTTTCTAATGATTTATTTGCTTTCTTTCTAAGTTCTGAGAATAGTTTATTATGTGTATAATTTTCATTAACTATATTTTTAATATCTTTAATAGTTAAATTTCCAATATCTTCTAATTCTTTCAAATCAAAATCTCTTATTTCTAAAGCTATTTGTCTTTTTTCATCATCAGTTTTACCACTTGCCATTTCTTCTTCAATTGTTTTCATAAATGAATTTTTGTAAGTAGTTTCATCATAATTAGGAAATCTTTCTTTTATTTTATTAATAACTTCCAAAGAATCTAGATTAGTTGTTTCTTGAATAATTTTAGTAACTTCTTTTTGATCTTTAATTGATAAATCTTCTAATTTAATTCCATCTTCTTTTTCAATATTAAAGGGGTTAATATCATTTCTTAATTCATCTTCTGATAATGATTGTAATATTTTATGTCTATCTCTCAATCCTTCAGGTGTACTTAATTTTTCTAAAGTTTCATGACTTAAATTAGGGAATCTATCCATTATCGGTTTTAAAGCTCTAGATATTTTTGGAGAACTTGACATATTTTCATTATCTCTACTAATACTATCTAATAATTTTGAGGTCATTTTAGCTTTACCTTTATCTAATAAAGCAGATTTTCTAGTATCATCTCATTCATCTCCAGCTTTAGATTCTTCTAATTCTGTATCATCACCGGTAATTATAGGTCTTAATTTATCTAAACTATTTTTTAAATGTGAAAACATTCCACTTTCACTTGTATTTTTATCTACTTCTTCATTTACAATTTCACCTTTAAATGATTTATCTTTTAAAATAGTTTCAGTTTTTCTTAATTTTGTTCCTTTTCTAATTGAATCTAAGTGACCCACAGGCATACCTGCAGCAGGAGGAGCAGGAGGAGCAGGTGGAGCAGGAGGAGCAGGTGGAATATGAGAAGTTGATGCTTTAGGAGTTGTATCAACTTGATCAGAACTATAAACTAACATTCCCGGAGATATACTTCCTTCTCTTTCTTGTTTATTTTCAAGTTTTATACTATTATTATTAGTTTTAGTATCATCACCATCATCATTATCATCTCTTCCTCTAAGAATTCTTTGTATCATTTCACTTACATTTAAAATAGGTGAAATTATATTTAATAATTCAGGACCATAATATCAACTTGTAATTGCTCCACCTAATAACAATATCAATAAAGCAATAGCTTTTTTATTTGAACTATCATTATTTTATTTATGATTTTCATATCTTTCTTTTCATTTTTCTATATCTCTTTGTCTTTCTGCTTTTTCATATTCAGCTTTTCAATCTATTTCTACAGGTTTTTTATAACTATTTCTGATAGATTTATTTTCCTCAACTACATTAAACATATTCCTTAGATACTCATAAAATGTTGATTCAGAAAGATATGTTACACCCGCTGAAAATATATATTTAAGTTCTCCTAAAAATTTCACTAAAAATCCAATACCAAATGCTTCAAACATTGATACACCAAACATAGTTAAAATAATATAATTTGCCATTTTTAAAAAAACTCTAATAGTTTTATAGTTTTTAAAAACTTTCATCAAAATAGTAATTATAGCTAATGATAATAAATAAATTTTTATTCTTCAAATAATATCTCAAATTGTAGGAGATGCTTGTTTTTTATTTTCTTGTACATTTTTTACTTCAGTATCTTGTTTTTTATTTTTAAGTTGATTAATTTTGCTGATTAATTCAGCTTTTGTAAATTTGTTAAAATTCATTTTTAAATTTTTATATATGATTGCAATATTAGTTTATACATTTGTAATAAACAATTTTAATATTCATTAAAATCTTAGATAGTTCTAAAAAAATGAACATTATTAAAAGAATAATGAAAATTATTGTATTTATTAAAAATAATAAAAGAATAATGAAAATTATAAATTCTGTTGGTAATAAATTTTATCATCTTCAATTGATCTTATGAAACCATTAATTTCATCAACACTGAAGTGAGAAAATCTATATCTTCATCCAGATTTTGAATCAATTGAGGTATCTTTAGATACCTCTCTTAAGAAAGATATTTCTTTTCTACTTAAATTCATTTTGTTATTGTTTTATAAACCCTTTGGGACTAGTATTAAATGTCTAATATTCAATTAAGAATATTACTCCATAATTACAGAATAAAAATATATTCTGTTTATGGTAAATTTTACTAAATATCTACTTTAATAGAATCTAAAACTGCTAATATTACTGGATCCATTGAATTTAATGAGTAATCTTTAAATAATCAATTAGTTATGAAATAACCTTTTTTATCTAGGTTTTCCATAATAAATTGAGTTATTAAAATTGGATCACTTTCTTTATTAATAATAATAGGGTTTTCTACCATAAGAGGTTTAATTTTCCCTTTATCACCTTTTCATTCTTTATAACTTGAAATATAAGATAAACTCATTGAATAATTTTCATTATCATTTAATGAATTCAATAATTTTATTATATCTTCAGTTAAACATTGAATTTTAAGAAATGTAATTTTAGTTTTTATTTTAGTTTTAAATTCTCAATCAAAAGAATCTCTGAAATCAACTTCAAAATAAGAAAAAGGAATCAATATAGACATGCAATATAAATTTGTTTTAAAATATTTAAAAATAATAAATCCAATAGTAATTGATAAAAATATCAATACTAATAAAAGACTAAAATTTCATGAATTTAATTCTAAAGGAGAATTAATATAAAATCTATCAGTAGTATTATACGAAGGAATAGTCCCAGTATAATACGAAGGAATATCCCCCGTATAATAAGAAGGAACTCTTCCATAATCTGAAATTGCTCTCTGTGATTCTAATAAATCTGGGTAATTATAAATTTGATGGGGTCTAGTAGGTTCAATATAATCTACTAATTCAATATCTCCTGTTCTACTTAAAGTATTCACAGGAGGTCTTGATAATTTTTTAATTAATTTGATTGTAGTAAAAGTTCCTAAAGGAACAGCAATAAATGCTAAAGCGCATATTATTATTATTTGATTTTGAGTTGTCATTTTTGTTTTGTTTTTAAATTTGATATAATGAGATACAATCTAAATTACAATATTTAATAGATTCTTTTCTAAAGTTTCATAAACCATTGAAATTAGATATATAATTTTTATAAGTTTTTAAATCAATATCTTTAAAATATTTTATATTAGGAATTTCACCGATATAATTTAAGTTATTTTCATTAGCAAAGAAAATAGGAAAAATTATTTTAGGATTCACAACACTAAATGAATCACATAATTTATTCAATGAATTTAATAATAATAATAAACTATCTCTGAAATTAAGTTGATATTTATTATTTTGTCCATAATTAAATTTTATAGAAATAATTCTATTATTATGAATTACAGGATGCACTAAACCTAATTTTAACAAGTATTTAAATAAGAAGATAATATCAAATTTAGCCATATTATGCATATAAACATTATAACCGTTGTATTTTCTGATCATAAGAGATTTTAAAACCGAAATTATTAATTCATCTACATTTCTATAATCACTTAGATAGAAATTACTATTGTTTTTACCATCGTAAGTTGATATAAAAAATGGAATCAATATATTATTTTTAATGAAAGTTTCAATATCTAAAACTATAAATTTATTTGTTAAAATTTTTGACTTAGAGGTTTTTGCAATGAATAACTTAATCCTCCAGCTATCACTGTAAATACAGAATAAAAAACCACATCACTGTTTAATAATGAATCTAATATGAATGTCATTTATATTATCAAAAATAATGTATCTAAAATTAGTATTAAAAATAAATTTAATAACGGTAACAATTATAATAAATTTTACTTATAAGTAGCATCTTCTAAATCAACTTTCATAGAAATAGAAGTGAATAGCTATTGTTATAAATATCTAGGTTTTTAAATTTGATTAGGTTTTTTATCTAACATTAATCAGTTGATTAATGGGTACTTTAGTGAGCGATCCTCTTTAGGATTTAAACCTAAATCGACATTTTTAAGGAATGCAGTTCTATCGTTAAACTAAGAGAATTTATTTAATTTTAAAAAACAAAAACAAAAACACAAAACAAAACAAAATTACTTTATTAATTTAACCCCCTTTAAAATATTTTAAATCCTTAAATTAAGTTGATTTAATTTAATTTAATTTCACAATTACCCGAATTATATATATATATATTATAGAGTTAGAAAATGGGACAATTTTAAACATCAAGTCTAATTTATTAATTACCTTTTATCAGTAAATATTAATTTCAAGTCTGATAGATATAAGGAGTTTGATATTCAATGGTTTGGATTAAGGATTAGCGAAATTCTTATTTAAGGTTCGAATCCTTCTAACTCTATAATATGTAATTATTTAAATAAAATATAGAGCTCGATTTCTAACTTTTCCTTGAGGAGGTAAATTTAAGGTTTTTTTTAGTAAAAGAGAATATTAAATATTCAGTTTTCGTTAATTTTCATATTAATTTACGACTTTATTAATTTTATTAATTTTATTAATTTTAAAATAATTATTATAAATTATTATAATTATATTTCAAAAATATTCTTTAATTAGAATATTATATTTTTAGGTTTAACCTACATTAAAAATTTTATTAAATTGAATGATTTATAAAAATTAAATGTTTACAGCCTTAATCGTTAAAATTTTATTTTTATATTAAAATAAAATTTTAGATCGAAGATTAATAATATATAATTTTATTAATAGGCTTAAATAAAAGTAAAAATGAAATTTGTATTAATAAATATATTAAGTTTTACAACAATAATATCAAGTGTATTAGTTATAACATCTCAAAATCCTGTGATATCAGTAGTATATTTAATTTCTGTATTTGTAAATGCAGCAGGTTATTTAATATTATCTGGAATAGGTTTTCTTGGTTTATCTTATATTATTGTTTATGTAGGTGCTATAACTGTATTATTTTTATTTGTTATTATGATGATTAATATTTCATTAACAGATATTATAGATACAGGAAAACAATATACTAAAAATTTACCTTTAGTGTTTGTAGTAGGTTCATTATTCTTGTTTGAAATGTTTAACATTTTACCATTTAGTTTTAATAATGTATCTGGTTTAAATTCAATTTTTGATGCTATTACTAATTTTAATTTATTTATTTGAAATAATAATAATTTAAATTTTATTAATAATATTCATACTACTTATCAATCTAATATTGCAGATACTACATTTATTTCATTTAGTCAAATAGAAGCTATAGGACAATTAATTTACACTTATGCTGCTGTATTATTAATTATATGTAGTATTATTTTATTATTATCTATGATAGCACCTATTTTTATATCATTAAATAAAAAATAAATGTATCTAATTTATTCAATTATTATTTATTTACCCCTTATTTTTATCTAATTTGTCATAATAATGTTTAATTTGTTTTAAATTAAATAAATAAGAGTTAAGTTTACAGATGGTTTCTGTAATAGATCTGCAAAATCTATAAATATTAGGGTTCAATTCCCTCTTAACTCTATAATCATACAAATTTCATTTAATAATAATATTAAATTATTATAATTAAAGTAATCTATTAATTAAAATAAAATTAATATAATTAAAAATAATATATAATAAATTCTCTTAGTTCAATGGTAGAACTGCATTCTTCTAAAGTGTTAATTTTGGTTCGAATCCAAAAGAGAATAAGAATATATTAAACTATTAAAAAATTATATTTCTAAAAGTTAAAAAGAATAGTAAAATCTTTTTCATAATAACTATTTAGATAATTAATTTATTAATTAGGTTGTTAATATAAAAATAAATTATTGTTACAGTATCTTTTACTTTATGTATTTTCTAACAATTTATTTAGAAAAATTTATATCTAATTAAATTATTTATTTTACTTATAAATATTTAAATTATTAATTAAAAATAAATTTAATTAATTTATAAAGTTCTGTGGTTAATTTTAATTAACTATAAATCAATATTTATATCTATTTCAATTTTATGAAAATGTAATATAAGATTATTTTTGTTTAAAAAAACAAAAATTATATATTTAAATTATTCTTTAATAAAATTAAATAAGATAATTTAAAGACTAAAGTAAATATTTAAAAATGAAAAATCAATTAATAATAAAATAAAATATAGAAATAAATAAAGATGATAAATATTATTATCTATGAATACAAATAATTTAATTTTAACTCTATTAAATCTAATAATAAATTTATTAGATGTATTATTAGTGATATTACCTATATTATTATCTGTAGCCTTTATGACTATAATAGAAAGAAAACAATTAGCAGCTCATCAAAGAAGAGTTGGTCCTAATACTACAGGATATTATGGTTTATTACAACCTTTTAGTGATGCTCTTAAATTAATAGTTAAAGAAACTGTTATACCTTCTCAATCTAATAAAATATTATTTTATTTAGCGCCTGTGTTTTCTTTAATATTTAGTTTATTAGGATGAGGAATAATTCCTTTTGGACAAGGATTAACTTTATTTGATTTTACATTAGGAATATTATATACCGTAGCTTTATCTTCCTTAGGAGTATATGGAGTATTATTTGCAGGTTGATCAGCAAATTCTACTTATGCCTTTTTAGGTTCTTTAAGAAGTACTGCAGCTATGATTAGTTATGAATTAATTTTAAGTTCAGCTATATTAATAATAATAATATTAACAGGTTCATTTAATTTTACAACTATAATTGAAAATCAACAAGCTATTTGATATATTATACCATTATTTCCAGTGTTTATATTTTATTTTATTTCTATATTAGCTGAAACATCTCGTACACCTTTTGATTTACAAGAGGCTAAAAACTAATTGATTTGGCCTCTATAAATATCGCTATATGCTGGAAACTCCTAAAGCTTTAAGTACTAATCTAATTTTAAATAATAATAATTATAAATAGATAGTTAAAATCTTAAAGATAATACAATGGACAATCAGCAGGAAACCAAAAATATAAAATTTAAGACCAGTGGTTTAAAATCAAATCAAACACAATAATTCTTAAAATTAAAATTGAGTAGGATCCTCAGAGACTATACGCGATAATTTCTAATAACAAAATGAAATATGATATAGTCCAACCATTATTGAAAGATAATGGATAAAATATTATATTTAAATTATTATTATTACTTATTTTACTTGTTTTAACTTACAAAATTTACTATGATAAACTTCAATACGATAATTTGTTTTCTATTTTTTATATTCAGTGTTTTTATACTATACCTATTAAACCTTTAAAAACTTATAGTGAGATTTCTAATACTAATTTATTAAAGAAAGATTTAAGTAATTTAGGTGGGGTTTATGGTTTTATACATATTAAATCTTCTAAACAATACATTGGTTCTAGTTCAAATTTATATTCTAGAATAATGAATCATATAAAAGGTAGAGATTCTAACTTAAGATTACAAAGATCTATACAAAAATATAAATTAGAAAGTTTTAATTTAATAATATATTATTTTCATACCGATCCTAATGTATTGTTAACAGATATTGAAACTACTGTTATATCTGCTTTTCCTTTTTCTTCTCTATTTAATTTAAAAAAAAAAAGGCTAATTCAATGTCAAGGTATAAGCATAAAAACACAAGCAAGATAAAAAATGAAATCAAGATTTGTAAATAAATAATTAAACTAATATAATATATTAATTTGATATGTTTATTTATCGAATTAAATATATGTTGGAATCTGAATTAGTAGCTGGTTTCTTTACTGAACATTCTAGTGTACCTTTTGTTTTCTTTTTCTTAGCTGAATATGCTTCAATAGTTTTATTTAGTTGTATAACTTCTATTTTATTTTTAGGTGGATATCATATGCCTGAATTATTTATTAATGATTCTTTAATTAATTTACAATCTATCATACTTGGATTAAAAACATGTTTATTCTGTTTTATGTTTGTATGATTTAGAGCTACTTTACCTAGAATGAGATATGATGCTTTAATTGAATTATGTTGATTAAATTTATTACCTGTTTGTGTAGCTTTTATTATTTTAGTACCTAGTATTTTAATAGCATTTGATATTTCACCTTATTAAATTATTAAATATAAATTAAATTTATTCTCTAACCCCCCTTAAATAAATAATGAACAATAATTTTAAACTTCTAATTTAATTTAAAATGATTCTGTTTAATTTTAAAATAAATAAAATGACGATAGTTTTAAAATAATACAAATAATTAAAAGAGATACAAAAAATTGCCATAAAGCATATAAAATATAACAATAATAAAAATTATTGTTTAAATATCATAAGAATTTAATTTTGGTTCCGATTGAACGTTGTTCAGTAGTTTTAAGACATGCAAATCATTGTTACCGAAAAATATTTTAAGGTAATAAGGTGTAAAGGTGAGGATAGTAAATAAGTTACTTTATAATTTCCATAAATAGGAAATAAATATAATAAAAATTTAATTTATATAAAAGGAATTATTCTGTTATAAAATACTATTTACTTTGATTAGGTAGTTGGTAGGGTAAATGCCTACCAAGCCGACGATCGATAGCTATGTTTGAGAGAACAGATGGCCACATTGGGAATGAAATCTCCCAAGTAGTTTTATACTACCAGCAGTCAAGAATATTAGTCAATGCTCGAAAGAGTGAACTAGCTAACTGAAATCAATTAAAATAATTGATAACATAAGGGAAAATAATGATATTACCTTATTATTAGTGTCGTCCAAATCTGGTGCCAGAAGACTCGGTAAGGCCAGAGACACAAATGTTAATCGTCTTAATCAGGCGTAAAGGGTTTGTAGGCGGCTTTAAAATTTACTTATAAAAAATAATAAGTAAAGAATAAAAGCTAGAATCAAATAGAGGATATATGAAAGAATGCTTAGAGTAGGTCTGATATCCTTAGATACTAAGTAGAATATTAAAGGCGAAAGCTTTTTTCCATTAATGATTGACGCTCAGAAACGAAGGTGAGGATAGGAAATAGGATTAGATACCCAGATACCCCTCTCTGTCAACGATGAATGGTAGTTATTAGTAAAATTATTAATGGCAATGTTAACACGATAACCATTCCGCCTTGTGAGTACAACTGCAAAGTTGAAAACAAAAAAATTAGTCGGTTTCGGAGCAAACGAAGTGAAGCATGTTATTCAATACGATAATCCGCGTAAAACCTTACCAGTTCTTGAATAAAAACTTGTATATATTTTTTATATATAAAGGAATGTTTAAAATTTAAAAATATGAAAATATTTTAAATAGTAAATTAAAACATTTAATACAGGTGTTGCATGGCTGTCTTCAGTCCGTATCGTGAGAACTGAGGTTAATTCCATTAACGGACGAAATCCCTATTGTTAATTTTAAATATTTTAATTTATTACATACTTAACAATTTATGATTCTTATAAAGTTTCATTTGGGGCTAAGACAAGTCCTTATGGCCCTTATGAACTGGGCTATAGACGTGCCACAAAAACTTTTACAAAGTGATGCCAAACTTTTTCTTAAAATGCATTATATATTTATTTTTTATTAGAGATAATATTATATTTAATGTAAAATAAATAATCGAAAGATTAATTAATGCATTTATTTTTAATTTATAAAAAAAATAAAATTAAATTTGGAAAGTAGGAAGAGCTAATCATTAAAAAAAGTTAAAATATAAATTTAGACGGATTGTTCTCTGCAATTCGGGAACATGAAGAAGGAATTTCGAGTAATCGTTGATAATAAGCGCAACGGTGAAACTAGCATCCGTGATGAACTAACTGTCTGTCGCTGGGAAGAAGCTTATATTGATGGAAATAAAAATGTTATTATAACTTTTCATAGTTAATATTTAATTTATATTTTTTTAATTTAAATAGTTATTTATTTTTTTTAATAATATAACGGCTATTTTAAACTAATTAGTTTTTATTAATTCAATTGAGTAACATCTCAAAAGTCATAGCAGGGTAGCCGTACTGGAAAGTGCTGCTGGAAAATAAATAAGAATTACCCCCTTTTGATTAATAATTAGTAAGAGATTAGTTGAGTGGTTTAATAGCATATTTACACTATGCAGACAGAGTTTCGATTACTCTATCTCTTATTTATAATTTTGTTTATTTTTTTTATAATTATATCTTTATAATTAAATAAATTTTATGTTTAACCAAAAATATTCTTAATTTATATTATATAATATATTTTTATATTATTTATATTTTAATGGATAGATTTAACATATATTTTTATATATATAAATTTTTATATAAACACTTATTAATTTGCGAGTGTGCCGAAATTTGGTAGCCGGGTAAATCTTAGGAATTTATGGTTTTAATCGTAAGAGTTCAAGTCTCTTTACTCGTATATAAAAAATAAAAATATATATATAAAATTTAAAAACAATTTTGTTTTTGTTTTTGTGTTTTAAAAGAAAATAAAAATATTTATTCAACAAATTATAAAAATAAATTATATATTAAAATTTTTATCTAAAATAATCAAATTAGTTAAGAAGAGGTTAATAAAATAAAATAAAATAAAATATTATTATTTAAGATGGGGTTTTAATTAGTTGAATATTATATCCTTTTTATATTATTTATTTATTTAAATAATAATCTAAAGTTTGATACAAATTAAAAATCTGTAACATCTTTAGCTGAATTGGAAAAGCGTTTGCCTTCGAAGCAATTGTATATTGGTTCAAATCCAATAGGATGTAATAAAAATTAATTAAAACAAAATTTGTTAAATATATTTTAATTTAATTTAATTTAATTTAATTAATTATGATTAACATAATAATAATAATAATAATAATAAGAATAATAATAAGAATAATAATAAGAATAATAATAAAAATAATAATATTAAAAATAAAAATTTTAATAATTTAAATAAAAGTAATGATGTTTATTAGTATCATGATTCTTATAGTGGCTATAGCCCTACCTTCAATAAATAGAAATATTTCACCAAATTTATATTTAAGAATATCTTCTTTATTATTACTTTATACTGGAGCATTAACTTTAAATGCTTTTTATATTCAGTCAATTGGATCAGGTATAGGTATATATAGTGGTTTATTTCAAATTACTTTATTCACACAATTATTTGATATAGTTATAGTATTAACAGGTTCTGTAATATTAATAGCTTGACCTTTAATAAATCATAAATTTATAGATAATAATTTAAATTTAAATGAAGAAGGTCATAATATATTATCAATAAATAATTATAGAATAAAATATTCAATAATAGTATTAATATCAACTTTAGGTTCTTTATTATTAATATCTTCTTCTAATTTAATTACTTTATATTTAAGTTTAGAATTACAATCATTTGGAGTATATATTTTAGCTTCCTTATATAGACATTCAGAATTAGCAATATCTGCAGGATTAAAATATTTTTTATTAGGTAGCTTAGCTTCTTGTATAATATTATTAGGTTGTGGTTTAATATATTCTTTCACAGGATTAACTAATTTAGATTCTATTTATAGTATGATTTCAGTAATTGATAATAATAATATATTATTAGGTTTTAGTTTAGGTTTAATATTAATTTTTATAGGATTATTATTTAAAATAGCAGCCGCACCTTTACATAATTGAGCCCCAGATGTTTATGCAGATAGTGCTACAATTATAACTACATGATTAACTATAATGCCTAAAATATCTATTTTAGTACTTTTATTTGAAATACAAACTCACATTAATTTAATAGAAAATATTAATATAATATTAGAATTAAATCCTTTAAATAATATAACAAATAATTATACTTTAAGTTTTAATAATAATTATTTATGAAGTAAAAATTTATTATTAATAAGTTCTTTATTATCATTATTAATAGGGACAATATTAGGTTTAGCTCAAACTAAAATAAAAAGATTATTAGCTTACAGTACTATTTCACATGTTGGATTTATTTTATTAGCTTTAGCAATTAATTCAGAACAATCTATAGAAGCTTTAATATTTTATATAATACAATATACTATTACAAATTTAAATACCTTTTTAATAATAATATTATTTGGATATATAATAAAAAATTCATTTAGAGATTTAATACAAAGTATTATGGTAGAAGATGAAACAGGTACAGAAAATGATATTAATTATATTTCAGAATTAAAAGGTCAATTTTTCTTAAATCCTGTTTTATCAATAAGTTTAACCATTTGTTTATTTAGTATGGCTGGAATACCTCCTTTAATAGGATTCTTCTCTAAACAGTTTGTATTATATTCAGCAATTCAAAATGGATATTACTTTATGTCTATTATAGCTATTATTGTAAGTATTATAAGTGCTTCTTATTATTTAAAAATTATAAAAATATTATTTACAGAAGAAGAAAATACTTCCGAATATAGTGATAAAGAATTAAAAATAATAACTAATTTAAATTCTAAATCTGAAATAGAAATAAGTAGTACTAACAGTTTTATAATATCTACTTTAACATTATCTATTTTATTATTTGTTCTTAAACCATCAATTTTATTAAATAGTACAACAATACTTTCTTTATCTTTATTTAATTTTTAATGAATAATTTATTAATGTTATTTATTCTGGTTCCTATTTTAGCTTTAGTCTTATTACTTTTAAATTTCCTATTTTCAGCTCATAGACCTGATGAATCTAAAATATCAGCTTATGAATGTGGATATTCAGCCATTAGAAAACAAAATAGAACTGATTTCCAAATTCAATTTTATGTAGTAGCTATGTTATTTTTAATCTTTGATTTAGAAATATTATTGTTATTCCCTATAGCTGTAACTTTATATAAAGTAAGTACTTTTGGTTTTAGTATAGCTTTAATTTTCTTTGTAGTATTAACAATAGGATTTATCTTAGAAATTGGTTCTGGTGCTATATCTATAGCTAAAACTTCACATACTAAAGTTAATAAATAAATTTTATTGACTAATAGAAATATTAATTAATCTATCTATATTTATTATTAAATTTACCCCCTTATTTATATAATTTTATTATATATTTTTTAAAGAAAAATATAATAATAATTAACTATTTCAATTAAATAATAATTTTAAATATTTATATTTAAAAGAATACATAAATTAAAGGGGGAATCTGATAATTGGTAATCAGTTGTATTTGCATTACAAATATGATAGTTCAAGTCTATCTTTCTCCATAAATTATATTTAATTAATAAAAATATAATAATTATAAGCCTCGATTGCTTAGTGGTCAAAGCGCTATTCTGAAGATATAGAAATGTGAGTTCAATTCTCTCTCGAGGCAAATTATATATTAATCAAAGAATTTATAATGTTTTAAGCCGAAATAGTTTAATTGGTAAAACGAATTCCTTGTAAGACTTTGATATTGGTTCGATTCCAGTTTTTGGCAAAATTTAATTTAATTTAATTAAATTAAATTAAATAACATCAAAAAATAGTTAAAACCCAAATAATATGAGTTGTAGTTTAATTTGGAAAAACATCATTTTTTGGTAATGAATAATATCAGTTCGAATCTGGTCAACTCAGTAAATTATTTATTTTTATATTTAATATATTTTTGTTTTTGTTTGTTTTTTAAGAAAGCAGAACTTGAGTGGTTGAGTGTCTCCCTTTTAAGGAGAAAGTCCTGGTTCAAGTCCAGGTGCTTTTAGTTTTAAATATAAATTTTATATAATAAATATATGTAATTAAAATTTTAAATTCTAATTGTTAAAATAGAGAAATAATCTTTTAAATATTAAGGGCAGGTGATCCGATTGGTAATGGTGATTCTCTGTAAAAGAATTGGTTAACGCCGTAAAAGGTTCGATTCCTTTACTGCTCAATAATAAAATGGTAGATGACAAATTGGTCAGTCGCTCCTTTTGGGTAGGAGACATAAAGCATGTTCGAATCGTGCCTACCATATGTTAGGTGTTATGGCAGAGAGGTCATTGCGGAGTACTGTTAATACTTTTTTCATAGGTTCGATTCCTATTAACGCCTTAGTTTAATTTTTATCAGATTAACTTATATTTTTGTTTTTTAATTAGATTTTTAACTTAATTCATTATTTATTATTAAATAAACAAAATAAATTAAATATAATTAAATTAAATTAAATTAAATTAAATTAAATTACTAACAAATCAAACACACAAATATATAAAAGAGTAATAAAATAGCGAATATGTTGAAATTGGTAAACAATCTCTTCTTAAGCAGGAGTGGAAGTAATTCCTTAAGAGTTCAAGTCTCTTTGTTCGTATGTATTTATAACAATAGTGTTCAATATAATTTAAATAATAAGTTATATTTAGACAGTTTAGTGTAACGGTTTGCACACTAATCTCATTAGTTAGTAGAAAGGTTCGATTCCCATTCTGTCTTTATTATTAATTTCTTGTTTACAAATTTTAATATTTAAACTTTTAACTTATAATTAAATAAAATTAATACAAATAAGAATTTAAATTTGTTTTTGTTTGTTTTTTTAATAAATAATAATCTAAGATTTATAATTAATTAATAATAATAAGGTCTTTTAGTATAATGGTCGTACGGCTTCCCTTCAAGTTGTTAGTGTCAGTTCAATTCTGATAAAGGCTATTTTTGTTTTAACTTAAAATTTATAAAATTAATATTAAAAGTATAGAATAAAATTTTAAAGTTAACATAAATTTTCATACTTTTGTTAAATTATATTATAAATATATTAATTTAAATAAATAAACATATTTTAATATTTTAAATATTTAAAAATATTAAAATATCAAATTTCTAACTTAAGATTAATAAATTATGTAAAAAATAAAAAATATTTACATAAATAAAATTTTCTAATAATTGTTATTTGTTATTAAATTTTAAATAAATTTAATACTAATTTTAGATACTAAACAAACACATAATTTAATTAATGTTACCAAATTTAACTTTAACCATAAACTCTCCATTAGAACAATTTGAAGTAAGTAGTTTAATAAGTGTAATAGCGCCTATATTTGGTTATATAAATATAACTTTAAGTAATTTAGGTTTATATTCTATATTAATCTTATTTATAATATTAAGTTTACATATAATAAGTAATAATGAAAATAAAATTTTACCATCAAAATGAAGTATAGCCATAGAAAGTATATTTACAACAATTAATACAATGGTAAGAGAACAATTAGGTAAAGAAATTTATTTACCTTTTATTTATTCATTATTTTTCTTTATATTAATAAGTAATTTAATAGGTAATATACCTTATTCATATACAATAACCACTTCTGTAATAGTAACTATTGGATTATCATTTACTATATTAACAGGTGTAACTATACTGGGATTATATATTCATAAATTACATTTTTTCTCATATTTTGTTCCATCTGGAACTCCTTTAGCGTTAGTTCCATTATTAGTTTTAATTGAAACTGTATCTTATTTAGCTAGAGCTTTATCATTAGGTATAAGATTATTTGCTAATATGGTAGCTGGTCATTCTTTATTAAAAATATTATCTACTTTCTTATATCAAATGTTTAGTAGTAGTTTTATAATAGCTATATTCACTTTAATTCCTTTTGCATTCTTCTTAGCATTATGTGGATTAGAAGTAGCTGTATCTATTATTCAAGCTTATGTATTTGTATTATTAGTAATATCTTATATTAAAGATGCTATTTATTTACATTAATTATTTTTGTTTTTTAATTATAAATTGATTATTAATTTAAATAATTTATTAAATGAATTATTAATTAGATAAATGTCTTAATTCTAATTATTATATTAAATAATCACTCTTAAAAGTAATTATGTAAATAATTATTAATCAATAAAATCCTAATAAAATAATATTGAAAAAGTATAAAATTATCTATTAATAAATATAAATTAGATAAAATAATAATAAATGAATATTAAATTAAAAAGTATATTTACATAATTTAAATAAATTTATCCCCTTTTTCTTGCAAATTGATTATTAAATTCTTATAAAACTCTAAACACAAACAAAATAAAAGAAATGGAATAGTTTACATTGGAAAGTTAAAACAATTGCTAATTGTTCGGGTAATCCCTTAGGTGTTCGAATCACCTCTATTCCGTGAAATTATAAATATTAATTTCGTTTTGAAATTATAAATATTAATTTCGTTTTGTGTTATTGTGTGTGATATATTTTTGTTTTTGTTAAATTGCTTTAAGATCCAACACAGAGGAGTAAAAAAGAAAGTACCAATTCTAATATGGATTGACGACTTTATTCTACTAATGCCAAAGAGATTGGGACTCTTTATTTAGTATTTGCTATATTTGCAGGAATGATAGCAACAGGATTTTCCGTTTTAATTAGATTAGAATTATCTTCTCCAGGTGTACAATTTCTACAAGGAGATCATCAGTTATTTAATGTTATAATAACTGCTCATGGATTATTAATGTTATTTTTTATGGTTATGCCAGCATTAATTGGAGGTTTTGGTAATTATTTTTTACCAATCCATATAGGAGCTCCAGATATGGCAAACAAAAAGGAGCTCCTTGAGTTTAATACAAAATATTATAGTGATAATTATAAAGATAATAAATTTAAAGAATATTTAGCTGGTCTATTTGAAGGTGATGGACACATTTGGATTCAAAAAGAAAATCAAAAAAAGAAACATAATCCAAGATTTTGTATAACATTTAGTCTTAAAAATGAACCATTAGCTAAAAAATTCTTAGAATTAATAGGTTTAGGATTTATAAGATATAAAATACAAGATAATGCTTGTGTATTAACTGTTTCTCCTGTTATAGGTTTAAAAAAATTAGTTCATTTAATAAATGGCGAATTAAGAACTCCTAAAATACATCAACTTCATAAATTAATAGATTGATTAAATAAAAATCATAATACAAATTTTACTAAATTACCATTGAAAGATAGTTCATTATCTGAAGATGGATGATTATCTGGATTTATAGATTCAGATGGTAGTTTTTCTGTTCAACATACTAAATTAGAAAACAATGCAAAAAAAAGAAAAATATCTTGCAGATTAAGAATTGAACAAAGAATGTTAGATCCAATAACTAATGAAAGTTATTTTAAAGTTTTAACAGATATATCAAATTTCCTTAATTGTTCATTGTTAACTAGAAAACAAAAATCAACTGGTAATGAATATTATACTTTAACAGCTTCAAGTAAATTATCTTTAGAAATAATAGTAAATTATTTAGAAAAATATCCATTATTTTCAAGTAAACATTTAGATTATAATGATTGAAAAAAAATAGTACTATTAATATTTGAAGATAAACATTATACAGAAGAAGGTATAAATAAAACAGATTCTGTAAAAAATAGTATGAATAGACAAAGAATTAAATTTACTTGAGATCATTTAAATATATTATCTTTTTAAAATTACATTATTATTAAACTCTAAACTGGAAATGCCGTTAAGAAGTGTAAACTTTTTAATTATTACTTCGCTATATGCATGGAATCTCTCGATTTTGGAATTAATTTTCCAGTTAACAGATACATAGACACCTAATTGAAGTTTAAAACTTATAAAGTTGTATTTTCAACTGAATTAGTCGTAAAACTTATGTATACATGGGAGGAATGTGCAGGAAACCAACAAAATAAAACAATAAACACAATACATAACAAATAATTTTTAATTAAGAAAATTTATTAACAATAAAAATTATAAAATATATAAAAGAGGAGAAAAGAAAATTTTTATAACGACAGTGTACAACTTCTAACAAAAAATAAGATTTAAAATAAGAACAATAAGATTTAAAATAAGAATAATAAAAATAAGAACAATGCAACCTGAGTATGTTGTAAAAGATGCTTTTTAGACACTGTCAATTCTCCAAAAATAAAAAATGTTTTTTAAAATTTTATGAATATTTTATTTATTAATCTATAGTTTAAGTATAATTTTTATATTAAGTGTAGGTTTGTCTTTTTTTATTAACCCTATTAGAATACCTCTTTATTTTTACCATAATATGAATGTTAAAATAAATTCAGAAAGTAATATAATTACTGTTAAACCAACTCAAAATACAAGAGTTATGACAAATTTTGATGAAGTAGATTATGAATTTGAATTTAATTTACCAAACGAATAAATTAAAGCAATAAATGAATTATTGGGTACAGATGTTACTAATAATGTAATAACAGGTACAAATGCAGATTATATAATAAATACATACATAATGCCTATTATCCAATCAAATAATATTGATCCATTAATTCATGATCTTTTTATTAAATTTCTTAGTTAATATTCAATATATTTTTTATAATTTCTTATTGTTAATAAAATAAATTTAAAATTAATTACGTATTCTTAAGAATACCCCTTTTTCTAATTTTTATTTTACAATTAAACTAAAATTATTGTGAAATTTATTTGTTATGTATTGTGTTTTAATTTTTCTATTATTTTTAGTAGGATCCTCAGAGACTACACGCGAAGCTCATATTTAAAAATATGATGAAGACATAGTCCGTTTAAGTAAGAAACTACTTAAGATCAAGATTTCCACGATTAAATAATATAAGTTTTTGATTATTACCTCCTTCATTAATTTTATTATTACTTAGTGCCTTAGTAGAAAATGGAGCAGGAACTGGATGAACGATTTATCCACCATTATCAGGAATACAATCTCATTCTGGTGGTTCAGTTGATTTAGCTATTTTTAGTTTACATTTAACAGGGATATCTTCATTATTAGGAGCTATTAATTTTATTACTACAGTATTAAATATGAGAACTAATGGTATGAGTTTACACAAATTATCATTATTTGTTTGAAGTATTTTTGTAACTGCTATATTATTATTATTAGCTTTACCTGTTTTAGCTGGTGATATACTGCCAGCTTTAAATTCGGCTATATGCTGGAAACTGTTTTATTTTTATGATACACAATCAGCAGGAAACTTATTAGATTTGAATCTTTTAAGGATCTTCAGAGACTACACGCCGGAATTAATCTGTGGTAATATTTTACCTTTTACTCAAGTAAATAATCCAAAAATATAAAGATTTATCTAATTTAACAATAAGTTCTTATATAACTGGTTTAATAGAAGGAGATGGTTCAATTATAACACCTGAAACAGAAAGATCAGTTAAAGGTAGAATTAATTATCCTTCTATTCAAATTGTTTTTCATTTGAAAGATTACTCTTTAGCTTTAATGATTCAAAAAGAAATAAAAAATGGATCCTTAACTAGAAAAAAAGGAATAAATGCTTATGTTTTAACTATAAATAATTATAATGGATTAATATTATTAATTTCAATGATTAATGGTAATATGAGAACTCCTAAAAATTATAGTTTATATAATTTAATTGATTGATTAAATTTTAAATTTAAATCAATTAATATACCTACAAAACCTTTAAACAATAGTTCTTTAGATTCTAATGCATGATTATCTGGATTTATAGAAGCTGAGGGTCATTTTTTTGTAAGCACTACTATTTCTTCTAAATATTCAAAAGTAGAATGTAAATTTGAATTAAGTCAAAGACAAATGGATCGTAAAGGTAATAATAATTTAGATTTTTTAGAAATTATTGCTAAAAAATTACTTTCTTCAGTTAAAGCTATTAGAGTAAACAAACCTAATCCAAGATATAGAGTTAGAACTTCTAGTTTAAATGGAAATGTATTTTTAGTAAATTATTTTAAGACATTCCCATTATTTGGAAGTAAATATTTAGATTATAAAGATTGAATTAAAGTTCTAGATAAATTTAAATCAAGTCAATTTAAACATAAATCAAATATTAAAGAAATTATTTTAATTAATTTTTTTATGAATGATGCTAGAACTTTTTTTACTTGAGATCATTTAAAAAAATTTTACAATTTAGATTAATAAGATATAGTCCCAACATACATGCAAATGTATGAGTATTTACCTTAAACATAAATACTTATATCACTAATAAAATAGGAACAAACAAAAAAAAATAATAAAATAAGAAAATAAGATTTTAATTACATTATTCCGTGTAACTTTTAAAATCATTATTAAACTATAAATATAAAAGAATACTATACTATAATAAAAATATAGTATAGTTAAGATTTTAATATTTAAATAATTTATAGTTATTTAAATATATGAAATAATTGAACAAGGTGAATCTTAGGCATACTATTAGATAAATAAAATAATATGATTATCATAAGGTATTCTATTACTATATCATAAGGTATAATCTTAATAAGTTTTGTTTTACAACAATATTTAATTTTATATAATTTCAAAATTTTGTATATAAAATTAAACAATTATTAATATTCAGCTAAGAGATAAATATAAAAATTAATACATAAAAACAAAAAAAAAATGCAATTACTAATTAAAATAATAAACAACAATTTAGATAACGATTTAGTATTCTACGGTGTATTTATTGGAGTCGTAGGATCAATAGGATATTCATTTACAAGACAAATTTTAAGAAAATCTTATGTGGACAAAGGTGTACAAACTGAAGCTGGAGAAAATTTGTCTGATAGACCTAGTCAAATTATTACAGATAATGTAACCTCAATAGATACTCTATCACCTGTATCTTCTACATTTAAAGATACATCATCATTAATACCCACCACATCCGAAGTAGGGACTCAAACAATAGCTGAAGATGTAACACAAGTTAATACAGAAGTTATACCTAATCAAGATATAGTAGGAAGAGTTGTAGATCTCTCTAATGCAGAATATATTGCTGCTAAAGTGGACCAATTAAATGCTTTAGATCCCTTCTCAACTACACCTTGAACTCCTGAGAGAGTAACTGCAATGATAGATACTTTAGGTATAGTAAATAACTTATTTAATTAAATCAATTATTTTACAATAAATTATTCATTTATTATTTATTAATTTACCTTCTTTAAAGTAAACTATTTTAATAAAATAGTAAACATAATAATAAGTGTAAAATTTCTCATCTGTTTGTTATGTTTACGTTTTCTTAATATTTTTATTATTATTTTTCTTTCTTATTTGTCTGATTAATTTTTATTTAAATTATAAAACATTTTTGTTTTATATAAAATAAAATAATATTAATGGAATTCAAATAATTAATTTACTTCTATAATAATTTCGAGTTAAATTGTTTATGAGACTTCTATAATTTATAAGACAGTCATTGAATAATATTCAGTAAATCAAGATTAAAAAGGGTATAACTATGTTATTAACTGATAGAAATTTTAATACTAGTTTCTATGATCCAGCTGGAGGTGGAGATCCTATATTATTCCAACATCTTTTCTGATTTTTTGGTCATCCAGAAGTTTATATTTTAATTATACCTGGATTTGGTATAGTTAGTCAAGTAATTTCTGCATTTTCAGGAAAACCTATTTTTGGTTATTTAGGTATGGTATATGCTATGTTCTCAATAGGAATATTAGGATTTTTAGTATGATCTCATCATATGTTTAGTGTAGGTTTAGATGTAGATACCAGAGCTTATTTCACTGCTGCTACAATGGTAATTGCTGTTCCTACAGGTATTAAAATATTTTCTTGAATTGCTACTTTATATGGTGGTAGTTTAAGATTAACCACACCTTTAATATTTACATTAGGATTTTTAGCTTTATTTACAATTGGAGGAGTAACTGGAGTAGTTTTAGCTAATGCTTCTTTAGATTTAGCATTACATGATACTTATTATGTAGTAGCTCATTTCCATTATGTATTATCAATGGGAGCTGTATTTGCTATATTTGCAGGTTTTTATTTTTGAGCACCTAAAATTATAGGAAAATCATATAATGAATTTTTAGGAAAAATTCATTTTTGAACTTTATTTGTTGGAGTTAATACAACTTTCTTTCCTCAACACTTTTTAGGTTTAGCGGGTATGCCTAGAAGAATTCCAGATTATCCTGATGCCTTTAGTGGTTGAAATCAAATTTCAAGTTTTGGATCCTTAATTTCAATTATGGCTACAGTATTATTTGGTTATATAATCTATGGTATATTTGCTAATGGAAATCCAGTTAACACTAATCCTTGAAATACACCTTCTTATTTTACATCTACAGAACAATTTAAAAATGAAACAGAAACAGCTACCACATTAGAATGAACCTTACAAAGTCCTATCCCATTCCATGCTTTCAAAATGTTACCTGTACAATCTTAAATTGTTATTTAAATTTATATTAAATTAATATTTAATAAACTTTCTCTGTACCCTCTTAAATTGTTAATTAAATTTATATTAAATTATATTTAATTAGCTTAAAACTCATTGTTTTACTTATTTTATCATTTTTTACCCCCTTTTAATTAAATTGTATATTAATTATTTAAAATAATCATTAAAAGAATTAATAAATAAATTAAAGACTGTAGCATAATTGGTAATGCAGTTCGCTCATAATGGATTTTATAAGGGTTCAATTCCCTTCGGTCTTATTTATTATTTTAGGGTACTTGGTCGAGTCTGGTTTAAGGCGCTCGTTTTGAAAACGAGAACTTGAATAAAGTCGTGAGTTCAAATCTCACAGTGTCCGTCGATTAAATTATTTCCACATGGAACAATATATATTTTAAAGATGATAATAAAATTTAACTAAATAAATATAAATTAAATATTGTATTTAAAAATTTAATAGACATTCTTGTTATTCTTTTTGGTAAGAATAAAAACAAATGCTTAGTTTATTATTATTATTACCTGTAATAGGTAGTTTATTATTATTAACAATACCAGAAAATTCAATAGAAAATAAAATAAGAATGAAAAGAATAACTTTAATAACTATGTTAATAAATTTCATAATATCAATATATATATGATTAGAATTTGATTCAAGTACTAGTCAATATCAATTTGTATATGAATTTATAGATTTAAGTTATTGCCATTTAAATATAGGTATAGATGGTATATCATTATATTTTGTATTATTAACAACTTTTATAAGTCCTATAGCTATATTATCTAATTATAATAATATAAATAATAATTTAAAATATTTTTTAATATCTTTTTTATTATTAG
>WNEY01000038.1_pt1 | contig 56087 bp, 50 predicted proteins | sample 5400531 | NCBI WGS metagenome assembly WNEY01 (sample SAMN13153338, study PRJNA577476) | soil metagenome | isolation source: 200 cm saprolite under Douglas fir tree site 1 | place: USA:California | collected 2015-04-18 | reverse complement strand
ATGGGCACGCTTACGCCGATGACTCCGGATTCCCGCGGCTGGGGATGGCAAGTCAAGGCGAGCATCAGTCCCGACACGCCGAGGCCGTTCTACAACCGGGCCAAAGAGCTCCTCTTTCAGGCCAAGCAGGTCACCAGCTACACGATCACCAAGTACGACCCCGAGTTGTATTGTGAGGTCGGTAAACACTTCGACTTCATCTGGTTTGAGATGCAGCACAGCACGATGTCGTGGGACGAGGTCGCGAAGATGATCGCGGCCTGCCCCAGAGTCGGCGCGGCTCCAATGATTCGCATGCCGGACGCGCTCGAAGCGAACATGCAGAAGGCCACGGACCTCGGCGCGCTTGGCGTGATTATTCCTACCGTTGATGACGCACTCGAGGCGCGGGACGCCGCAAGGTTTGCGCGCTACCCGCCGATCGGCCGGCGCAGCTCCGGCGGTGGCCAGTACTCGCTCCTCTGGAACGCGCCCGGGATGAATTATCGCGCGACCATCAACGACAACATGCTCGTGGTGGTCATGATCGAGACGCTCGAGGGTGTTGCCAACGCGAACGAGATCGCCTCCACGTTCGGCGTGGATGTCGTGATTCAGGGAAACAACGACCTGTCAGCGTTCTCCGGGTGGCCGCAGAGCGACGACCGCTATCAGGATCTGCTGACCAAAACACACGACGCGGCGCTCCGAGCGGGCAAGTACTGGGGCAATGCCGGCGCCCAGTTTCTCACCGGCAATCGGCTCAGCGCAGACACGCGGTTCGTTCAAAACGGGCCGGCTCGCGACTGCTGGGTACCTCCAGCGCGTGGTCGCGGACGTGGGTCCCAGGAGGAGCCCACGGTTGGCGTCGCGGCAGGCGCGCAGGGCCCGGGCGGGCGGAGCTCCTCCCTGTCAAGTGAAGTGAGTTAGAAGTGGAAGCGTGCCATCAACTGAATCTGCCGCGCAGGGGCTACTGCCGTAACGGCGCCGAACCCCGTCGGGTTGATCAGGTTGCCACTGGCGTCGCGCGATAGATTCGTCGGCGTCGGGTCTGTCAGGCTGCGTACCTGAAGCACGTTGTTCACGCCGGTAATGGTCACCGCGTTGAACGCGTTGAAGGCGTCAAGACGCATCTCGAATCTTCGATTGGATCCCAGCCGGATGAAGCGGGCCACCGACAGGTCGAGGACGTACTGAGGCTGGTAGTTCAGGTAGTTGGTCCCTGATTCGAGCCCGATGCCGCCCGGTCTTGGAGTCGTGAACGCCGCCGGATTGAACTGCTGATACGGGTCGGCACTGTATCCGGCTCCAGGATCGCCCACGATCACGATGCGGGCGCTCTCGTTGCGCTGCGTGCCGGTGAGGGTGTACGGGGAGACGCCGGGGATATTGTAGGTCACCGTGTAGGGCGCGCTCGAGCTCGCCCGGTACGAGCCCGAGATCTGCCAATCATGAATCGCGCCGGCGAGCAGTCGGTTCACGTTGGCATTCGGCAGCTGCCAGACGAAACTCGAGACGAAGGTGTGCCGCCGATCGGTGCTGAGCGGCATGTAGTTCGCCTTCCGCTGGTTCTCCTCGCTGTCGGTGCGGGGCATCCCAATCGCATTCGGAGTGAACGTGTTGTTGCCGGCTGGGAAGTCGGTGCTCGAGGTCCCCATGGCCCTGCCGAGCACGTAATTGAGGTTGAACGACACTCCGTTGCTGAACCGGCGGGTCAACGATGTCTGGAACGACTTGTAATCGGCGTAGGCCGTCGGTTGAATCTGAATGATGTCGCCGAACCCCCGGTACGGCCGTAGGAAGTCCACCGGCAGCGCAGTTGCTCCCGGGATGGTCGAGGGAGCGGCCGTCGGGTCCTGATTCTCCGGAAGGTACGCCACCCCGTAAGCGGGCGCGTTGAGATTGACCTGTGTATTGAGGTTGCGGCTCTGCGAGCCAACGAACGAGAGGTCGAGGAGCATCGACCAGGGCAGCGACTTCTGCACGCCGACGTTATAGCTGTACACGGTCGGAATCTTTCCGCTGTACTCGAACGCGGCGATCGTCGGCGGCGCCGTTGTACCTGAAGCGCCAGTGCTGATGTCCTGCAGCCTTCCATAAAACAAGTTCGGCTGCACCAGCACCGGCTGCTGTTCGATCATGCTGTAGACCGTGTCGCCCGCGGCGCGATCGTAGAAGACGCCAAACCCGCCGCGAACGACGAGCTGCTGCGCGCCGCCCGCATCGTAGGCAAACCCGAACCGCGGGGCGTAATGGACGCCGCGGTTCTGGTACAGCTGCTCGTCGATTCCCTCGCCAGCGCCGAAGAGACCGTTGCCGACCAGCGTGCCCGACCCAGGCACCAGGAGGCCGATGTTCACGGCCGGTACGATTGCCCCCGTCGCACGGTCGACACCCACCCGGGTGCCAGCCGCATCGCGTCCGGGATAGTAGAGCCGCGGCGCACGCGCAGGATCGTATCGGTCGGGCAGGAAGTTCGATGCCTGCAGACGGGTGTCGTACGTGGGTTGCAGCCAGTAAAACCGCATCCCGTAGTCGAGCGTCAGCCGCGAGGTTACCCGCCAGTTGTCCTGCGCGTACCACTCGAAGTTGTGATAAAGGAAATTCCCCTTGATCCAGGCGGCCGCCTGCGAATACGACTGGTAGACGCCGAGCGCGGCATTCGCATACGGGAAGCCGGTGTCGAGCGGATTCGATGCATCATTGGTGAAGCTGACAAGGCCGTTGGCCGCTGCACGGCTGCTTTGCTCCTTCACGGCGCGATTCATGAAAAATCCCGTCTTGAGCGTGTGCGATCCGCGCAGCTTCGTCAGGCTCGCCACGATGTCCTGCGAGGTGTTGTTGTTCTCGAAGGGGGCGTACTGCGTGCTGTTGGTCGGTGCGTTCGCGACGCGGCTGCCCGATCCGGAGAAGACCAACGACGGTACGTAGTCGCGCTGCACGGCGTTGGGGAAGAGCAGCGGGAATCCGGTCAGCCCGAGCGAGGAGCGCGTCAGCTGATCCGGAGAGAGCGCGTAATTGGTAATCGGGCGGTTGCTCGATCCGTAGAAAATCTCGGTGACGAGGGAGTTGCTCAGCACGCCCGAGACGCCCACGGTAAACTGCCGGCTGCATGGACAGGGGTTGGTCGAGCCGAACTGCGGGATGTTGGTCGCGAACCCCGTCGTTCCTCCGCCGTACGGGGTTGTATTCGTGCCTCCGGTGTGCAGCCACTTGCCGTTGAAGCGCCATTTCGCAGACGCCTGCCAGTCGAGGCGGATGAGGTCCTGCCGGCGCGGCTGATCCGACGAGTCCTGAGTGATGAAGTTATAACCCTGGTTCGCCGTACCCGCGCTGTTCGGCAGCGGATACATGTTGAGTACGCGGAGCCCGACATCGTACAGGCGGTTCTGCGGAATGCGGCCAAGAACCCCGCCATCGGCGAAACACCCCCGCGTATCGGTCGCCGTGCACGGCAGCCCGGACGCCGGATCGCGAATCAGGTTGAACAGTCGTCCGGCGTTATCCAGTGTCTGGGAGAAATCTCCGCGCCGCTCCAGCTCGGTCGGCACGCGGACGCGCGCCTCGTTGTTCGCGGTGAGCACCTGCTGGAATTCCTGGTTGAGGAAGAAGAACAGCCGGGCGCCGCCGTTCGGCCGGTCGAGCGGACCGCCAATCGTATAGCCCTGGTCCGACTGGTTGATCTTCTGCTTCGGCAGGCCGCGCACATTGTTCAGCCACGTGTTCGCGTTGAGATCGTCACGGCGCCGATCAGCGTAAACGCTCCCGCGGAACTGTTGCGTACCGCTCTTCGTCACCGCGCTGATCTGCGCGCCAGCCGAGCGGCCGTACTCGGCCTGATAGCTGGCCGTCAGGACTTTCACTTCCTGCACGGCGTCCACGGTCAGCGTGACCGCGTTGCCGTTGTTGCCGGTGTCGACCGACGTGATGCCGTCGATCTGCAGCGTGTTCTGGTTGGCGCGTAAGCCGTTGACCGTGCCGGCGACGACGCCCGGGGCCAGATTGATCAAGGTGTTGTAGGCGCGCCCGTTCACCGCGATCGCCTGTACCGCCTCCGCCGAGATCGAGAACGACCGTTCACCGCTCTGAGTCTGGATGAGCGGCGACTGCGCGGTGACCGTCACGGTCTCCGAAGCGGAGCCAACCGTCAGCGCCAGCGCGCCGATGTTCACGCGATCGGCGCCACTCACAACGATGCCCGTGCGGTGCACCGGGTGGAAGCCCTCGAGAGTGACTTCAACCGTGTAGGTGTCGGGCGTGAGGTTCGGGACGACGAAGTCGCCGGTCGTTCCAGTGAAGACCGGCGCCATCTTCGTTCCGCGCGCTTCGCTGACCAGCGTCACGGTGGCGCCCGGAACCGGCAGGCCTTGTTCGTCCTTAAGGGTACCGGCAACCGTGCCGGTGGTGATTTGAGCCAAGGCGGGACGCGACAGCGCAATCGCGACGACGAAGACCGCGACAAGCCCGCGTGCGAATAGACGCCACTCCATGGTCTCTCCTTCAAGCAAACATCACTACGCCGACCTGCACTCGCTGACTCAGATTCGACGTGGCGGCATTGCGTGGCAGGTCGCGACGGGACTCTACCGCGACGACGGTACGGGCTCCTCGGGTCGCTGGAACGTGCTGAGCGGGTGCTTGTTCACTTCATCGACGATCTTGGCGTACGCCCGAGCGGTCGCCTGGAGACCCGTCCACGGTACAGTGTCGGGAGTTTCACGATCGGTGTGGAAGTAGTGGAAGAACTCGCTCGTCGCGACCCCCGGCGTGAAGCGATACAAGCGTCCGAGATCGCCCGCCGGCGGACGTGGATTCGGTTCGGTGAGAAGCGGGACACCGAATTCCTTGAACGCCTTCACCACGATGGTGGTCAACTCGGGTCGCGACGGTCCGCCCGCGTACCACTGCTGCGCGGTGTACATGTTCGACCAGCGCAGAACATCGCCGGCGATGTAGCGAGGACGCGCGTAGGTTTGAATCGTCGACGGGTGCTCGCAGTTGATCGATAGCGCGGTCTTCGCGAACAGCTTCGCCTTGTTCGCCGGGTCGTTCAACCACACGCCGCCCACAGCGGATCCGGGTCCCGTGTTGTGATGGCCATCGAGGCCGATGAACACCATGGTTCGGCGTCGCTGAGGCTGCGGAATCCTGGAGTAGTACTCGGCGAGCCCGACCATCGCGGCCACGCCCCCCGCGTTGTCGCCCGATGCCTCGAACCAGCCGTCTCGATGCGCGACGACATAGATCGTTTCGTCGGTGGCGCCTGGCAACGTTGCCCATACGAGGGCGGTCTTGAGGTTCGGCACCATTTGAACGTCGAGCGTTGCCTTGACGCGCGCGGTCTGACCTGGAGACAACGATGCAATCAGATCGCGGACCGCGAGGCCGTCGTCGCTTCCAGTCGCGAACGCGGGCGCGTTCGTGTTCGACGGATACGCCTGGTAACGCGTGTTGCCTGGCAACATGTCGACCTCGAAGATCGCGACGGCGCCTTTCTCGTCGGCGCGCTTCACCGCGTCCTCGTTGTGGGTGCCGAGCATCGTATAGGTGAACACAGCCTTGCCCTTGAGGTCTTTGCCCACGAGATCGGCGGCGCTCCCCATTCCTCCGTACACTGCTTCGACATCGATGCCGCCCCGCGGAAGCGCGGGAGCGCGATAGTCAGGCTGGGCGGAGTCGAGGGTGATCGTCTTGCCGCCGCCCGTAACCGTCACCGCCCATCTCTCCGGGAACCATTGGGGACTGAGATCCAGCGACTGAATGCGAACGTCGCTCATGCCGAACGACTTGAACTTGTTCGCGAGCCACTCGGCGCTCTCCGCATCGGCGGACGTTCCGATGATGCGGCCCCAGAACTTCGGGTGGCCCTGATCGCGATACCGTCGCGAGATCGCCGCCTGTTCCTCGACGTACTGGTGAAGATGTTTGCCGTCGATCTTGCCATACGGCTGTTCGCCGGGTGGCAGCGGCCATTCGAGCAGCGCGTCTTCGAGCTTACCGGATGGCGCGGCGAGCAGTGTCGTGTGCGGCGCGGCGGCACTCGACGGTGAGGTCTGCGCCTGCGTGGTGCGGCCGAGAGCGCCCACCACACCCGCAACCGCAGCAAGCGCGAGGACACCGATCATCATCTTCCGCATAGTGAAACTCCTGTGACCGGCGTACCGTTCGCGGCCCTCCGACGATCCCGTCTGAAGCGCCGAGCGCTACCGCTGCTTCCTGGCGATCGGCGGCGATGGCTGTGCGGCCGCAGCCTGCGGTTCCTCCTGGCGTTGGAACGTGCTGAGCGGTAGTTTGTTCACTTCGAGGCTCGCCGCATATTAAGCGCAGGCCGATTGGTGCACAAGTCGCCCGCTGCATCGGCAGAACGTCTGACGAGCGCCTCTACTGCACCTCGGTATTCGCCATGTTGATGAGCGGATACCCGCCCATCGCCAGCCGCACCGACGGACCCGACGGCGCTTCCGCGCCCATCTGGTGCCAGGTCATCGGCGACGCATAGAGCACGTCGCCTTCTGTCGCGTGATACTCGCCCGCACCTTCGAACTTGCCACTGATGGCGCCGACCTGAACGATCCACCACTCTGCGGGTCCCGCGTGCATGTGGCCGAACGTCGAATTGGGATTGAACCTGCCCTGGGCCGGTCCGCCGCCCACGTTGCCGCGACCGCCAGGACACTTGTTGTCGGCCGGATTGAGATAGCCGATCAGCGGGCTCGCGAAGATGTGATCGTCCAGTACCTTGGGACCGACTGGAGCGCACTTGCCGAATCCATCGTCGAACAGGTTCCAGTGCAGCTGGTTGGGCGGCGTATACGCCCCCGGCGCGTGGTTGAACGACACTCTCACAATCTGGCCGCCGCTCGTTGGCGCAGGCCGAGGGCCACCAGCTGGGTACACGGTCTTGTAGTTGGCGGGATTGACCTCCACCCACAATGCGTTCTGGCTGCCCGCTGCCTCGTAGGAGAAGATCGTGGCCTTCATGATGTTCACGATGGATCCGCGCGAGGTTGTGAAGGGCTGCTGCCCTTCGACGGTAAAACGCACTTCGCCGGCGATGACGACGAAAACGGCTGGCGTGTCGGGATGCAGGCGCGCGATGAAATGGCTTCCGGGCGCCGCAGAATTATAGGTCGCCTCCTGCTCGGGGTTCCTGATGATTAGTTCCTGCCAATTGCTCTGGCCCGCATGCATCTGCTTGAGATCGGACAATTTCCACAGTGGACGCATCGGAGGGTTGTAAATGCCGCCCTTGGTCTTGTTGACCCACCACATCTCGTTCGCGCCGCCGCGGCCGCCGCGAGCCGGCTGAGCATCCTGAGCACCGAGTGTCGACAACCCGCCGACGGCCACGAGCACGCCGATTACCATCCCTGCCGGCATCATCCTCGTCATCGTGTCCCTCCGTTGTCGCAGCGGGACCGAGCCCGCTGCTACCGGCGTTCGGCGTTATCGAGGCATTGAATGTTAATGGAATCGCCTCGCGCCGTGTCATCGCGGATGCCGACCACCTCCGAGTGCGACAGCCTGGTTCTGGGCCGACACGAGCCCTCTTTTTCGCCGCCAGCAGCCGTGCAAACAGGCCCGTTGCAGCGGCTGGCTCAGGCGCGTAGTGTATCCGGCAACGACTGCATGAATTCGCGGACGGCGGCGATCTGGCTGTTCTCCGAAATGAACTCGAACGAAGACGCGCTGACCGCGCGCGCCCGGGAACCGCGCGAGGAGTTCATACGAAAACGTCGAGATCCGCCTTTCCGAAGCAGGCCTTCACGGTTCGGCGCGGCCTGCCGCGTAATTCACCACAGCCAACGCACGGACCAGACGATTACTCAGTGCCGCGAATCGGTGACCTCGTCCTCGGGCAGCCTGTGTTGCTTCAGCGCATTCGTCCTGAACAACGCCAATGGGTTTCCCGCTCGGCTCGGCAGCGGTTGCCGACTCTGGACACATGGAACGTGGACTCACAAGCCTTGTCGATTCAACTGTCTAGTCACGCGCGCACGCCGCCGCTATCCTGATTCGTAGAGGGCCCGCGGGGGCGCCTCGGAGGAGAAAGCAGATGCAGAAACGCAAACTGGGCAACAGCAACCTGGAAGTGTCGGCGATCGGACTCGGCTGCATGGGCATGACCTTTTCCTACGGTCCACCCCCCGACAGGAAGGAAATGATCTCCCTGATCCGAACCGCCGTCGATCGCGGCGTCACCTTCTTCGACACCGCCGAAGTCTACGGCCCGTTCAACAACGAAGAACTGGTCGGTGAAGCCCTTTCGCCGTTCCGCGACCAGGTGGTGATCGCGACCAAGTTCGGATTCAAGCTCGATCCGAACGGAGGGCCGAAGTGGATCGGCCTGGATAGCCGGGCCGAGCACATCAAGCAGGTCGCCGAGGGCTCGCTCAAGCGACTCCAGGTCGAGGCGATAGACCTGTTTTATCAACACCGTGTCGACCCCGACGTCCTTATCGAAGACGTCGCGGGAGCGGTCAAGGATCTGATTCAGGCGGGCAAGGTGAAGCACTTCGGTTTGTCTGAACCGGGCGTGCAGACGATCCGTCGCGCGCACGCGGTCCAGCCGATCACCGCGGTGCAGAGCGAATACTCGCTGTGGTGGAGACGCCCTGAAGCGGAAGTGCTGCCGACGCTCGAGGAACTCGGCATCGGCTTCGTGCCTTACAGCCCCCTCGGGAAGGGCTTCCTCACAGGGAAGATCAACGAGAACACGACGTTCGACAGCACCGACTTCCGCAACACCCTGCCTCGATTCACGCCGGAGGCCCGGAAGGTGAATCAGGCGCTGATCGATCTGCTCGGCACGATCGGCAAGCGCAAGAACGCAACGCCTGCCCGGATCGCGCTCGCGTGGCTGCTCGCGCAGAAGCCGTGGATCGTTCCGATCCCAGGCACCACGAAGTTGCACCGGCTCGAGGAGAACATCGGTGCCGCCTCGATCCAACTGACGCCCGACGATCTCCGCGAGATCGATCGCGCCGCCTCGCAGATCACGGTGCACGGCGCGCGGTACCCCGAACAGCTGGAGCAACTGACCGGCCGCTGACCGGCAGACGCGGAACGGACACGCGAAGGACCGGCTTCGCAGGCATTGCGTTCGAGTGAAGGAAGCGACATGGACATCAAGAGAAGCGGCTCGCAACCCTCCGCCAAGGGTCCCGCGGAGTATTTCACCGGCACGGTGCGTGTCGATCCGTTGTTCGACGCCCCCGATCCGGCACGAGCGGTCGGCGCCAGTGTTACGTTCGAGCCGGGCGCTCGGACGGCGTGGCACACGCACCCGCTGGGCCAGACCCTCATCGTGACGGCGGGCAGCGGACGCGCCCAGCGCTGGGGCGGGCCGATAGACGAGATCCGACCCGGCGACGTGATCTGGTTCCCGCCGGGTGAGAAGCATTGGCACGGCGCGACAGCAACGACGGCCATGACACACATCGCAATTCAGGAACGGCTCGACGGAAAGACCGTCGAGTGGATGGAAGAGGTCAGTGATGAACGGCATGGGCAATAACATCCAGGAGATGTAAGCGTGCGGTTTGACAAATAGGACAACGCTGCAGCACGTTGCTTCGCGAGGGACTGCCGCACCGAACCTCGAAATGAGCCGGCCCGAGGGCCCGCGACGATGCCGCGCAGACGGACAATGGTCGCGGTGGAATCGGTTCATTTAGTGGAACCGGATTTGTGTAAGAACTGTGTAAGGTGGACCTGAACAGCCGAGGTATATGAGCACTTACGGAGTCACATCGAGGAGCGTCTTGCAGTCGTAAGTGGTTGAACCGATTACGTAATGACGTGTGTCAGTGTCGTTCGGTAAGCGTCTCCAAATCGCTTTCCAGGCGCGCTCCTTCAACCACCCGGACATCTCTCCGCGCAAGTGGAATCAGCGGTTTAGCGCGAGTCCCGGGCCGCGTCTGCTCACGCCTTGATGACGCCAGTTGACTCATCCGTCCGCGGGACCTAAAAGAACCTCCTGTCTGACGTGTTGGCTGTTGCTTTCTACTGACGACTGGCAGAATACTCACTGCGGCTTTCGCTCCTTCAGAATCAAAACATCGGAGGAAGGTCGCCATGACAACCATTCAAGACGCTATCCAGCGCATCCGCGCCGAGTATCTGGAAATGCCCGGGCTCCGATTGAAAGCCGAACAAGTGCAACGCCTCTGCGCCGTTGAGCGGTCGGTTTGCCAGAAGGTGCTTGACACTCTCGTAGACGGGAAGTTTCTCTACAGGAGGGCGGACGGACGCTACGGACGCGTACTAGATGGACTTTTCGCGCGTCAACACTCGGCGAGGGCAGACCTCGGAGACCTGGCACCCGACACGCACGCGTTCACAAGAGTATCGTGACGATACGGGAAGCGACCGCTTCACGGAGAGTGCCGAATGCTCTGGATGGTAACGGCGGTGGCGGCGTTCGCGGGAATTGTCGCGCTGATAGTGGTGGTGTTCGTCAAGCGTGCCGCTGACGATAACGAACTTGGCTCCGTCAGCAACAATTGGATTGCCGAGCATCATGTCGATTGGCGCTGAGCGAATCGAGTCGCGTCAGTCCAGCAGATGAAGACAGCGCGGGTGTCACATGGTCGCTCGCGTCCCTCGGCCCGCCAGCTTCCGTGCGACCAAGTACGCGAGCGCTCCCGTCACAGCGACTACTACGCCGCGCACCAGCCACGCGTACGAGTCGATGTTGATGCATCCTGAACTCGACACTTCTCCCGATCGTCCCGACAGCACGACGGTCAAAGGCACGCCCGGTCGACAGCGCGGGACACCGTGGCTGATGAAGGCGCCCCACAGCAGATTTGCGGCGACGCCTTCAATCGCTCCAAGGATCTCAGGAAATATCGGTGCGCGAACGTTGCGGACGATGAAGACGACGACGAATCCACTCACGGGCAATAGAAACAGGCCGATGGACGTGATGTCGAGCGCCGCGAACGTGCCGATTGCGCCCGCCACCGCCCATAGCGCGAACGCTGTCCAGCGTGCACTCACCGCGACAGTGTAATACCGTCGCACGTGCGGTGGCGGCTGTGTCTTCATCATCAGTGACACGTTCGTGATGGCGTGCTGACGTGGCGCCGCAGGCGATGAAGGCGACGCGGTGGGAATTCGAGAATCGCGCGCTGATCATCGGCCTTGTGTTTGCGGCGGCCTTCCTCTGCTCGCCGCTCGATCCTCGAAACGCGGCGGTCGCACTGGCCGAACCTCTCGCCGCCTGTTCTTCGTGATTCTGTCGGCGAGCATCGCGACGTTGTGGGTCGTCACGTCACGGTCCGGCAAGAGCCGGACGATCCACCAATTCGCCAATTCTCCATGGACCGCCTCAGGCCCCTGAACGCGGCGAGCATCTCCCGATAGGAAAAATTGGCGTTCCTGCCGCTGGGGTTCGGCAGCACGAACACGCGCGCGCCCTCGAGCCGGACGGTCTGAAGGCCGAGCGCGACCTTTGCGCCCGGCCGCCGATCGAACACGGCGCGAAAGAGAGTCACGCCGACGAAGGCCACGAGCGCCGGCTGCACGCGACGAACCTTTCGCCGAAGCGCGCGCGCCCCCGCGACATATTCTTCAGGACGCAGTGTCTCGATGCCCGGCGTTGGCCGCCGGATCAGATTCGTGATGCCGAAGCCGAACTCGGGCAATCGCCGGTCGTCCTCGTGCCCGATCGGCTCGGGTACGAGGCGCGATTCGTAGAGAAGCTTCCAGAAGCGATTGGAATAGCCGGCGAAATGATGTCCGGTCATCGACGAGCGGATCCCTGGATTGATGCCGACAAACAGCACGCGCACCGGCGGGCGGATGCGGTCGGGCAGCGGCGGTAGAATGACGCCCATGAACTGGCTATTCAAAGAGGAGCCGTCGAGCTACAGCTTCGACATGCTCGTGAAGGACACCCACGCGGTCTGGAGCGGCGTCAGGAACCCGCTCGCCCAGAAACATCTACGCTCGGTGAAGAAGGGCGACCGCATCTTCTATTACCACACGGGCGACGAGAAGTCGGTCGTCGGCATCGCGAAGGCGCTGGGCGATGCGTATCCCGACCCGAAGGACCCGAGCGGCAAAGCGTCGGTCGTGGACGTGGGGCCGGTCAAGAGGCTTGCGCGTCCCGTCACGCTCGCGGAGATCAAGGCAGACGCGGCGTTCAAGGACTTCGCGCTCGTACGGATCTCACGCCTGTCGGTCATGCCCGTGTCAGACAAGGAGTGGGCGCGGATCGAAGCGCTGGCGGACAGGTCGGGTGGGGCAGGTGGGCCAGGTAAGGCTGGTAAGGCTGGTAAGGCAAGTCGGTAGAGCACAGAGTTCTCACCACCCGCCCCTACCCTGGCCGACCTGCCAGACCCACCCGCCCGTCAGTGGCTCTTCGAGGCCGCCGCGCGGATTTCACGGCCGACGGCATCCACTTTCTCCAGCAGCCGGAGAATGTTCTCGCCCAGAATGTTCTTCACATCCTGCTCGCTGTATCCCTTTGCGAGGAGCGCCGCCGTGATCTTCGGCAGCTGCGACGCGTCCTCCATCCCGTCGGGCACCGTCGTCCCGTCGAAATCGGATCCGAGTCCGACGTGCGTGGCCCCGACCAGCTTCACGGCGCGGTCGATGTGTTCGACGATCTTCTCCCACGACACGCGCGGCCGCTCGGCCTGCGCAACGTTCTTCAGCCCGGCCTCATAGAGCTCGTTGGATAGGAAGCTCGTCGAGTAGTTGATCATGATCACGCCGCCCTTCGCGCCGAGCGCCGTGATCATGTCGTCGGTCATGTTGCGCGGATGCCCGGAGATCGAGCGGAGCGATGAATGCGACGCGACGAGCGGCGCCTTGCTGGTCTCGAGCGCGTCCCAGAACGTCTTGTCGGAGACGTGCGAGATGTCGACCATCACGCCCAGCCGGTTCAGCTCACGCACCACGTCCTTGCCGAAGTCCGTGAGCCCGTTGTGCACCGGCTTGTCGCCCGACGAGTCGCTCCAGTTCGTGTTGACGCTGTGTGAGAGCGTCAGATAGCGGACGCCGAGACGCTGGTAGTCACGCAGGACCGACAGGTTGTCGTCGATCATGTGCCCGCCTTCCATGCCCATCAGCGCGGCGAACCTGCCGGCCTTGTGCGCCGCCCGCACCTCCGCCGCTGTCGTCGCCAGCACGATCTCGTTCGGGTGCTGCTCGGCGAGCCGGCGGACATGATCAATCAGCACCAGCGATCGCTTCACGGCCTCGGGGCCGGTGACGGTGCCGGCCATGTAGATCGAGAAGAAGGCGGCGTCGAGCCCGCCCTCGCGCGCGCGCGGCAGGTCCACGTGACTGGCGCCCTCGTTTCGGCCCGCCTGCCCTGAGCCTGTCGACGGGGCTTCGTGGCGCGCCATGAAGTCCCAGCCTTCGCGACCGAGCATCTGCGTCGTGTCGATGTGCGTGTCGACGACGATCGCCTCCTTGTGGATTCGGGCGGCGCGCGCTGCGGGCGTTTCAGGCGCGGCCTTCCTCTTCGCCGGCGCCTGCGCGCTCAGCGACACCGCCGCGAGGAGAATGACGACGAATGTCTTCATTTGTTTTCCTTGAAGCCGGCGGGCACGGCGACGTCGGCGGCCGACACGTCGGTCCCCACCTTCAGCACCTCGTGCGTCGTGGTCATGAACGTAGCGCGTGGTTTGCCGGTGTCTTCGTCGCCCTTCTTCGGCCCGATCTTCTTCGACAATCCGCCGAGCAAGCCGCCGAGCCCCCCCTGCGGCTTCGCGTCGCCGTCGTCCGGCTTCGCCCCGGCTCTCTCCTTCGACTCCTGCGCCACCTGCTCCGCCGACTTCACCATATCCATGGTCGTCGTCGTCTGGATCGACGTGCCCTCGAGCTTGCCGCCTTCCGCGCTCATTCTCGCGAGCCCCGGCTTCAGCATCGGATACATGGCGAGCGCCGCCGCCATCTGCTCGGCCGAGACGCCGGCCATGCTGCCGTAGAGCTTCTGCGCATAGCGGATGTCGAAGTCCGTCACCTCTTTCATCGACCGGATCGGCGGCGCGAGCCACATGTCGGAAGTGATCACCATGCCGCCGGCCTGTTCGAGCGTCTTCCCTTTCTCGCGCACCGTGATCGTCATGACCGCTTCGTGCGTGTCGAAGCCATTGATCGCTTTCTGCTGGCCGGTGTTCTTGACGTCGAAATCGATCTCCATTTCCTTCGCGTTCGGATCGCGCTCTGAAGGCTTCTCCTTGGCGGAGCTCTGTTCGCGCTTCGCGTTCTCCTGCGCCCGCTTCTGCTGTTCCTCCCAGCGGCGACGCAGCTCGGCGAATGTCGTCACCTTGTAGGACTTTTTCTTGAGATCGAGGTCGTACACCTTCTCTTCGGCGAGATCGATGATCTGTCCGCTGTCCTCGTGCAGCGTGGCCTTGCGATCGCCCTTCACGATCACCGTCGACGTGACGCCTTCCCTGGCGCCCTTGCCACCGAACAGGTTCATCATCCGCCCGAGCACTCCCGCGAGCTCGACGCGCGTCTTCTCGTCCGCGCGCACGTCGGCGCGAATCGCCGGCGAGCACAGTACGCAAGCAGTCAGTGTGAGCGCGATGAATGTGCGAATCCGAGTCATATCTCCTCCGCCGCTGGGGGTGGAGATGATTGTACTCGCGAGAGGAGCCACGTGACGACCAGGAGCGAGGGCGCCCACACCAGCGTGAGTCGACCGAAGCCCAGACGCTCGAACAGGAACCCGCCGAGCGCGGGACCGCCGAGCAACCCGGCGCCCCACGCCAGATTGTAGAGCCCGTACGCGACGCCGAACGATCGGACGCCGGCACTGGACGTCGCCTCGCCCATGAACGCCAGTGACGGCGTGATGACGCAGGCGCTGGCGGCGGCCTGAAGCACGAACAGCCCGACGGCCGACTCGAAGCTCCACGCGCGGCCGAGGAACGGCATCATGCATCCGGTCAGGACCAGCCCCAGCATCGTCAGCCGTCCCGCGCCCCAGCGATCGGCCAGCCGTCCGGTCACCGGGTGCAGCGTCGTCGTGATGACGGCGGCAATGCCGTAGATCATACCGATGCGGCCGGGATTGACCCCGAGCTCGTAGAGGTGAAGCGAGAGGACCGGCTCGAGCATCGAGACCGTGGACGAGATCGCGATGACGGCCAGCGCGCACACGGCGATTGCCGGCACGCGCAGCACCATGCCAATGGGGACGATGTCGCCGGTCACGTGCTGCGGCGGGATCCGGTACCACGCGAAGGACGCGACGGCGAGCGCGGCCATGACGGCCACCGCGACGAACGGCAGGCGGATGCCGCCGAGCTCGTAGAGCCAGCCGCCGAGCGTGGGGCCGACCATCACCGCGCAGCTCGTGCCCATCATCACGATCCCGGTGACGCGGCCGCGTTCGCTGGCGTCGTAGAGATCGGCAATCAGCGCGAAGCCGACCACCCATGTGACGGCGTCGGCTGCGCCCTGCACCATCCGCGCCGCAAAGAGCCACGGCAGCGAATCGGCGAACGCGAACAGCAGGCTCGCCGCCGCCAGGGCGACCAGGCCGCCGACGATCGGTTCCTTCCGTCCGATGCGATCCGATATCGCGCCCATCGGCATCGACACGATCAGGAGCGTCACGCCGAACGACGCGAACAGAAACCCGATCATCGTCGGCGACGCGCCGAGGCGGCGGCCCAGGTCCGGCAGCACCGGGATCGCGATCGAGTAGGCGACGATGTCGGTGAAGGTCGCCAGGGTGACGAGCGCGACGGCGACAGCGCGGGAGCTACGGAATCCGGTCATGGCCACGAACCACACACCACGAACCACCAATCACGAAACACACGAAAGATACGAAACACACGAAAGATACGAAACACGACGGCCACGAAAATCAGACTGTACTGGCTTTCTGGCTCTGACATGTCGTCGGCTTTCGCGCGCTTCGTGAGTTTCGTGAGTTTCGTGAGCTCGTGAGTTCGTGAGCTCGTGAGCTCGTGAGCTCGTGACTTTCGTGGGTTGGCAGCTAGCGTCGCTTCAGCAGCAGACATCCGAGCGGCGGGACCGTGAGGCGCAGCGACTGGTCGAACCCGTGCGCCGCGACCGGCTCGGTGGGGACACCCCCGCCGTTGCCGACGTTGCCGCCCCCGTACAGCGCCGCATCGCTGTTCAGGATCTCGGCGTACCAGCCGCCCTCCGGCACGCCGATGCGATACTCCATCCGCGGCACCGGCGTGAAGTTGAACACCATCACCACGAAATCGCGCCGGTCGCGCGCGTAGCGGATGATCGACACGACGCTGTTCTCGTTGTCGTTGCAGTCGATCCAGCGGAAGCCCGACGGATCGAAGTCGGCCTGATAGAGCGCCGGCTCCGCGTGATAGTGCCAGTTGAGATCCTGCACCCAGCGCCGCAGCGCCGCGTGCGCCGGATCGTTCAGCAGATCCCAATCGAGGCTGTGATTGTGGTCCCACTCAACCCACTGCCCGAACTCGTCGCCCATGAAGAGCAGCTTCTTCCCCGGATGCCCGTACATGTAGCCGTACAGCGTGCGCAGAGACGCGCGCTTCTGCCAGACGTCGCCCGGGATCTTGTCGAGCAGCGATCCCTTGAGGTGGACGACCTCGTCGTGCGAGAACGGCAGGATGAAGTTCTCGGTGTGCATGTAGAGCGCGGAAAAGGTGACGAGGTTGTGGTGCCAGCGCCGGTGGACCGGATCTTCGTGGATGTACCGGAGCATGTCGTGCATCCACCCCATGTTCCACTTGTAGGTGAACCCGAGGCCGCCCAGATGCACGGGCCGGCTGACGCCGGTATATGCGGTCGATTCCTCCGCGGCGGTGATCGTGCCCGGCTGCTCGCCGTGCGTGAGGGTGTTCAACTGCTGCAGGAAGCTGATTGCCTCGAGATTCTCGCGCCCGCCGAACCGGTTCGGGATCCACTGGCCGTCGTGGCGTGAGTAGTCGAGATAGATCATCGACGCGACCGCGTCCACGCGCAGGCCGTCGACGTGGTACTCCTCGAGCCAGAACAGCGCGTTCGACAGCAGGAAGTTTCGCACCTCGTTGCGGCCGTAGTTGAAGATCAGCGTGCCCCAGTCCTGATGCTCGCCCTGCCGCGGATCCTCGTGCTCGAACAGCGCCGTGCCGTCGAACCGCGCGAGCCCGTGCGCGTCCTTCGGAAAGTGTCCGGGCACCCAGTCGAGAATCACGCCGAGCCCCGCCTGATGGCAGGCGTCGACGAACAGCTTGAAATCCTCGGGGGGCCCGAACCGCGCCGTCGGCGCGAAGAACCCGAGCACCTGATAACCCCACGATCCCGAGAACGGATGCTCCATCACCGGCATCAGCTCGATGTGCGAAAAGCCGAGGCCCTTCACATACGGCACCATCTGCTGCGCCAGCTCGCGATACGAGAGGAACCGGTCGCCCTCCTCCGGCACGCGCGCCCACGAGCCGAGATGCGCTTCGTAGACCGCCATTGGCCGGTCGAGCCAGCAGCCGCTGTCCGCGCGCGACGCCATCCACACCTGATCGCCCCACGTGTAGGTCGAGACATCGCGAACGATCGCCGCCGACTGCGGCGGCGTCTCGAACGCGCGCGCGAACGGATCCGTTTTTTTCAAGATCGTGCCGGCCCGTGTGCGGATCTCGAACTTGTACTTCTCCGCCTCGCGCAGGTCGGGGATGAAGATCTCCCAGATGCCGCCGGGCACCAGCAGGCGCATCGGCGTGACGCGGCCGTCCCACCCGTTGAAGTCGCCGATGACGCTGACGCGCTCCGCGTTGGGCGCCCATACCGCGAAGTGGACGCCGGTCGCCGCGCCGAACGTGATGCAGTGCGAGCCGAGCTTCTCGAACATGCGATAGTGCGTGCCCTCGCCGAGCAGGTGGAGATCGAAATCGGTGAGCACGCGGCCGTAGCGATACGGGTCGTCGATTTCCTGCACGTGGCCGTCGGCGAACCTGATCCGCAGCCGGTAATCGGGTCGCGTGTCGCTCGCCGAACCTGCCTCGCGCGGATCTCGCCCTTCCCGCTTCTCCTGCTGCTCCCGCCCCACCTGCCCTTCCCGCCCGGTGACGATCCGGGCCTCATACAACCCTGCGGGATTTCGCTTCGTCATCGGCACGAGCGCGCCCGTGGCCACGAGGCGGACCTCGATGGACCGCGCGGCCGGCTGAAGCGCGCGAATGACCGCCGCGCCCTGGTCGTCGACGTGCGGGCCGAGCAGCGAAAACGGATCGCGATGGTACCCGCCAATCAAAGCGGCGATGGCGGCGTCGAGCGACCGCGCCTGGCGAACGGGCATGCTGATGATTTTATCGGCATTTGTGTTGGAAGATGTCGCCATGAAAGGACCTGCGCATCTCGACAGACGAAGAACTGCGACAGCTCAGCGTGCCGCTCGAACCCGAGCCGCCGTCACGGTAGGTCACGTCGGGTAGGTAGATCAGGTGGGGCACGTCGGTCAGGTGGGGCAGGTAGGTCAGGTGGGGCAGGTAGAGCGGGCGGGGCAGGTAGAGCGGGCGGGGCAGGTAGAGCGGGCGGGGCAGGTAGGGCGGGCGGGCAAGGTGTTTCCGCACCCGACCCACCTGACCCACTCGACCTGCTCGACCTCCCAGGCTATTTTTCGATCGTCGCCTTCTTCACGTAGTCGAGCTTCGGGAACTGCGCCTTCAGATAGGCGTTCCCCTGCGACTGGATGTTGCCCTGGTTCGGCTTCTCGCCGTACTCGGAATTGATCTTGTCGACCGCCTCCATTCCGGAGGTCACCTGGCCGAACGGCGCGAAGCGGTCCTTGTCCAGGAAGCTGTTGTCCTTGAAGTTGACGAAGATTTGCGTCGACCGCGAGTTCGGCGCGGACGTCTGCGCGAACGTCACGTAGCCGCGCTTGTTGCTCTCCTTGACCGGATCGTCCTTGATGCTGTTTCGGAACTTCGTCTGCACGGCCGGGTCGGCGTTGATCCCGAACTGCACCATGAAGTTCGGCACCACGCGGAAGAAACGCGCCTCGTCGTAGAAGCCGTTCTTGACGAGCGTGTAGAAGTGGTCCGCGGCGTTTGCCGCCCACGCGCGATGCACTTCGACCACGAACGGCCCGGTGCTCGAATCGAACTTCACCTTGAAGGTCGCCGGCGCTTTCTCGTCCTCCGCCGCCTGCCCGGCGTACGCGCTCATTCCCAGAACCCCCACGGCCAGCGCCGCGGCAACGAACTTATGAATCATGTTCGATCTCCTTTGTGCGTTGTTCCAACGCGTCAGCTCTCAGCTCCAAGTTTACAGGTACAGCGTACCCTCGCCCGCGAGGACAGCCTCTCCCCCGACGCGCACGCTGGTGATCTCCCCGCCCTCGACGCCGACTGAAATGTGCACGTGGCTCGGGCGGCCCATCTTGACGCCCTGCAGGCTGATCATCGCGTCGGCCTTGTCGGCCGGCACGATCTTGTGGCGGACCAGATAGCAGCCGAGCGGCCCGCTCGCGATCCCGGTGGCCGGATCTTCGGCGACGCCCAGTTCCGGCGCGAACATGCGGCTGTACACCGTCGCGCGATTGTCGCCCGGTTCCGGCGAGAAGACGAACACGCCGTGCGGTGACATCTTCGCCGCGCTGAAGTACGACTCGAGCACGCCGCCGTTCACCACCGCGCTGTCGACCGCGCTCCGCGTCGTCAACGGCACGAAGAGAAACGGGACGCCGCAGGAGACGACCTGGACCGGCTGACCGGTGCCCGCGACGGCCGCAGGCGACAGCGACAGCGCCGCCGCGGCCCGAGCCGGATCCGGAATCGGATCGCCGAACGTCGGCAGCTGCTGTGTCATCCACACGAAGCTCAGATCGTCGCCGCTCCACAACATCGTGACCGGCACCGGGCCGATGCCGCAGCCGAACACGAACTGCTGGCGCCCCCGCTCGATGACGCCCGAGCGCGCGAGCGCGAACGTCGTGCCGATCGTCGGGTGGCCCGCCGTCGGCAGCTCGTCGCCTGGCGTGAAAATCCGCATGCGCACATCGGTGTCCGGCTGCTCCGCCGGCAGCAGGAACGTCGTCTCGGAGAAGGCCATCTCCTTGGCGATGGCCTGCATCGTTTCGGACGAGAGGCCGCGGCCGTCGAGCACGACGGCGAGCTGGTTGCCGCCGAAGACGTGGTCGGTGAAGACGTCATAGTGAAGATAGCGGTATGATCGCGCCATGTTGTATGCGCATTTTACGACGAGTGAAGGCAACTTCTCCGTCCGGCTGTTCGACGAGGAAACGCCGAACACCGTGGCCAATTTCACGGGCCTGGCCAACGGGTCGAAGGAATGGACCGACCCGCGGAGCGGCCGGAAAGTCAACCAGCCTTACTTCAACGGCACCGTTTTCCACCGCATCATCGACCGGTTCATGATTCAGGGCGGCGATCCGCTCGGTCAGGGCACCGGCGGACCCGGATATACATTCGCGGACGAATTCCATCCGAAGCTGCGGCACACGAAGGCGGGCATACTCTCGATGGCCAACCGCGGGCCCAACACCAACGGCGGGCAGTTCTTCATCACGCTGGCGGCGACCCCCTGGCTCGACGACAAGCACAGCGTTTTCGGCGAAGTCGTCGAAGGGATGGACGTGGTGAAGAAAATCGGCGGCACCCCGACCTCGAAGCCCGGAGACCGGCCGATCAAGGCAATCACGGTCCAAACCGTCACGATCGAAAAGAAATAATTCTGAATTCCGAGTTCCGAATTCAGAGTTCGTCATGCCCCATGGCGGCGGAGAAACGAAGCGGCTTCGCGGTGGTTCTTTTCCTGCGCGAGCGAGAGCGCCGTCTTCGCCTCGCCGTTCGCCGCGTGCACGTCGGCGCCTTGCGCGATGAGCGCCTTGATCACGTCGAGGTTGTTGTTGGCGGCGGCCAGATGCAGCGGCCGCCAGCCCTGCGCGTCGGCGGCGTTCACGTCGGCGCCCGCGCCGATGAGCAGCGCGGCGACGAGCTTGTGATTCCCCGCCAGCGCGGCGTGCAGCGGCGTGTTGCCGTTCGGGTTGCGGGACCGCGCGTCCACGTCGGCCTCGTGCGCGAGCAGCAGCTCGGTGAGCTTCGCGTGGCCGAAAAACGCCGCGAGGTGGAGCGGCGTCCAGCCGTCGGCGCTGTAGCTGTTGATGGCCGTCGCGTCGACCAGGCGCTCCGCGCGCTCCAGCTCGCCGGCCGCGCAGGCTTCGAAGATCGAGAGCGCGGCGCCGCGCGCCACCAGCAGGTTCACGATATCCTTCTGGCGATAATAGACGGCGGTTAGGATGGCGCTTTCGCCGGTGCGGCTGCGCGCGTCGATGAGCGTCGGGTCCGCCGACGCCATCGCCTTCACGCGCTCGAATTCTCCGGCCTTGATCGCGTCAATAAAGGCGGCAGTGTCGGGCATGGGCAGATTCTATCGTGCGGCGGTTCCGAGCGGCCGTCCGGCAGCGGCGGTCCGCCGGAGCTTCAGCGAGGGCGGACGCATCGCGAAGGCGGAACGACGCGGCCTCCTCGCCTTCCTATGTGTCTGCGCTGCGATCCCCGCGCACGCGCAGGCGCCAGCCGCGTTCCAGGAACGGCCACCGCTCGGCGCGACGTTCACCGTCGACGCCCTCGGCAGCCTCCCGTCGAGCTCGAACCTGTTCGCCCTGCTCGACACCGCGGTGCCCGACATCATCGCCGATCGGATCGAGACAGGCGGGACCGCCGCCGGCTCGCCCTCGCGCATCGGCGCGCACGGCAGCACCTGGACCCAGACGATCTTCCGCGTCGGCGACGCCGACATCACCAACCCGAGCAGCACGGGCCTGCCGCTCTTGATGCCCGGCGTCGACAGCTGGGAGCAGGTCGATGTCGCAACCGGCCTGATGCCGCTCGACGTCGGCGCGCCGGGTGTGGCGGTCACGCTCGCACCGCGGTTGCCCGCCGCGTCGTGGATACGCGCGATCGAGCTCACCGGCTCCCCACGTCCCTTCAACGCCGGCGCCGCCACCGACACGCCGCCGGCGATCAACCGGCTCGACTCGTGGGCGCACGCGAACCTGTTCCTGAGCGGCCCGATCGTGCCCCGGCGGCTCGGCGCGCTGCTGTCGGCCACCTGGAACCGCTCGATGTACTTCGAGCGCGACGCCACGAGCGCGCTCGATGCGAGCCTCGCGTCGGCGTTCGTCAATCTGGTCGGCACACCGGACGATCGCAATGAGATCCGGCTGATCGGCTGGGGGCAGCGGACGCGCGACGCGGCACCGCATCACGACGTATGGAACAAGCAGCCGCATGCCGGCCTGCAGCAGACCGGCCTGCACCTGCAGGCCGCCTGGCAGCACCGTCTGGCCCACGCGGGCGGTGGATTCCGCGCGTTCGGCGCGTACACACAGGGCCGGCGCGCGACCGATCTCGTCGCGCCGCCGGTGGTCGTCGCCGATCGCCTGCGCGAGGGGCCGGTGCCCACGCTGCTCGAGCCCGGGATCGGGACCGATCGCACCTGGTCGGTCGGCGCCCGCGTCACCCGATCGTCAGGCGCACATGCGCTGCTCGCGGGCCTCGATCTGTCCGGCGGCAGCGCGAACGTGCAGTCGACGTTCGCCGGACGCGTCGGCGAAACCCTCAACGGAGTGCCTGCGCGCGTCTGGGATTTCAGTGATCCCGCGGCGGAGTCGGAATGGCGAAACCGGTCGTTCGCCGCGTTCGTCGGGGACACCATCGCCGCCGGCGCCCGCCTGACGCTCAACGGCGGACTGCGGTTCGAGACAATCAATGGATCGGCCGCCGCCGGATCGACCGGTGTCAACTGGGCCAACCTGCTGCCGCGCGCCGGCTTCCACGTGGGGATGCTGAACTACTGGCAGGTGGCGGCCTTCGGGCAGTACGGCCGCTACGCGCATGGCCTGCCGCTCGCCGATCTGGCTTACGGCGATCCGACCGCGCCGACAGCGAGTATTTACCGTTGGAATGCGACGACCGCCGCCACGCCGGAGCCGCGCGCCATCGGCCCGCTGGTGCAGCGCCTCGGTCCCGGCACCGGCGGCAACCCGAGCTTTTCATCGATCGATCCCGCGCTGAAGCAGCCCCTGATGGACGAAGTGATGCTCGGCTTCGAGGCGCGGCCGCATCCGTCGGCGTTCGTCCGGCTGGCCGCGATCGGACGGCGCGAGCACGACCTGATCGGCGTGGTCGACACCGGCGTGCCGGACTCGGCCTACACGACCATCACCGTGCCGGACACCGGGATCGACGTCGCCGGATCCGCGGACGATCGCCCGCTGGTCTTCTACAACCGATCGCCCGCCTCTTTCGGCGCGGACCGGTATCTGCTGACGAACCCGTCGGGGCACGACACGTCGTTTGTCGGCGCCGAGCTCGTCGGCCAGGTCCACGCGCGCCGCTTCTTCTTCCTCATGGGCGCGACGGCGGGACGATCGGAAGGGATCGCGGCGAACCTGGGCTTCGGGCCGCTTGAAAACGACGCGTCGGTACTCGGCGAGGTGTTCATCGACCCCAACGCGCGTACCTACGCGCAGGGCCGCCTGTTCACCGAGCGCGGCTACACGATCAAACTGGCGGGAAGCTACCAGTATGCGCACGACGTGACGCTGGGGATCACGGCGCGCTATCAGGACGGCCAGCACTTCGCGCGGCTCGTGATCCTGCCGGGGCTCAATCAGGGCGCCGAAGCCGTGCGGGCGTTCCGCAACGGCCGGACGCGCTTCACGTTCACATCGAACCTCGATCTGCGGCTGCAGAAGCGATTCACGATCGGCCCGAGCCAGGTGACGGCAATTTTCGACGCCTACAATCTGTTCAACGAGCACTTCGAGTACGAGGAGATCTCGGTCACCGGCGCCACGTCGCGCCTCAAGTCGGCCAAGCAACCGCCGTTCGCGGCGCACGTCGGCATACGTTTCACCTTCTAGGGCCGACCCACGTGTCGGCCCGTACGACAGGCGGTCCGCCGCTCCTCACCGCGTGAGTGCCAGGACCGCGTAGGCCGTCGCCGCGTCGCTCATGAATTTCCCCGGGTCCGACGCCGGATCGCGCTGCTTGTTCAACGACGCCGCAAACCAGAAGCCGCCCGACGCGTCCTGATTACCGGCGAGCCATGAGAGGCCGCGCCGGAGCTGCGGCTGATCCCGCGGCACGCCTGCCGCCTGCAGCGCGAGCGCCACCAGGCCCGTTCCGTAGCCGTCGCTGCGCGTGTCGAGCGGCGTGCCGTCGCCCCGCTTCCATGTGCCGAGCGTGGCGACGCTCCAGCCGCCGTCGGCCTGCTGGCCGCGCAGCGCGGCGTCGATGATCGCGTGCTGCTGTTCGTGCGTCAGCAGCCCGGGCGACACGGCCGACGCCCACAAGAGCATGACGCGATTGAAGAGGTGCTGCGACTCGTTGCCGCGCTGCAGAAACTCACGAAGGAGCTTCAGGCGATCCTGAATGTCGGCGCCGGCCGCGTAGCCGTTGGGCGCCATGCCGACCGCGATCGCCGCGAGCGTGGCCCCGTAGTACGGCGAGCGCTCCGCTTCCCAGGGCTCGTAATGGAAATTCAGCCACGCCCACGCGCCCGCGAGCTCGCCGGTCTTCAGCTGCAGCGCCCACAGGTTCTCGAACGCGCGGCGCCCATCGTCGCTGAGCGCGCCGCCGCGCGCGTCGCGGCTCGACACGATCAGCGCGTTGAGAATCGCCTCGGTGCCGCGTGACTCGCTGGTCTTCGGCAGGCCGCGCGTCTGATCGGGGTAGAAGGGCTCGACCTCCTTCCACATCCGCACGCGCTTGATCACGTTGTCCAGCAGCTTGATCTCGGTCGGCGATGGACCGGCCTCGGCGAGCGCCTGCCGAAGCGCGGGGCGCGCGATCGCATAAGTCGCGATCGTGTGGCACGACACGCAGAATGTGTCGTGGTCGCGGGACGCGCCGGGCCATTTCATCCACCAGTCCGCGCGCTGATCCAGATATGCCGCCGCCGCCTTGCGATTCCAGGCGGCCGGATCGGTATCCGCCGCTGTTGTGGCCGGCCGGAATCCCGTCACGAGGCACGCCGCCAGCCCGTACGCCCCGACTGCGAAGATCGTCTTCATAGCGGCCTATTGTGCCGCGAAAAGCCTGTCCAGGATCGCCTGAGCACGCTGTTGAAATGCCTGCATCCGACCGCCGTCGGGTTCGTAGGTCGCCGCCCGGACCGTCAGCCCGGCCCGCCCGCCGCCGGATCGGCGGACAGGCGAAACACTCAGTCCCCGAGCTCTTGAGCGTCGCCGAAGAACTCTCGCTGCGAAATCGCCAGCTCGATCGCTCCGCTGCGGCAATCAACGTTTCCTGCGTGGACGCCAAGGAGGGGTGAAGCGGCCAGCTGGCACGACCCCGCGGCGGCGCCGACGTTGCCGGACGCGAACGGATGAGCCACGCGGCGCGATCCGATCGGCAACGTCATCGTCAGCGTGCACATGGCGAAATTCCTTCACGCTAGAATGATGGTCTTGTGGTGGACGGGGAGCGTCCTCATGTATCGATCATCATTCCGGTGTTCAATCAGGGCCAGGAGCTTCTGCGGTGTCTTCACGCTCTTGCACGACAGACATATCGGGACGGAGGATTCGAAGTCATCGTCGTCGACAACGGCTCACAGCCTCCCATCTGCGACGTGACCGGGGCCTTTTCGTTCGTGCGCTGTGTGAGCGAACCGAAGCCGGGCTCGTATGCAGCGCGGAACCGCGGCGTGCAGGCATCGAGCGGTGTGATTCTCGGCTTCACCGATGCCGACTGCGTGCCCGCAGATACCTGGATCGAACGCGGTGTCGGCGCGCTTCACGATCTGCACGGAGATGGAATGGTGGGTGGCAGGATCGAGCCGACATTCCATGATCCCGGGAAGCCGACCGCCGCCGAGCTCTACGACACCGTGTGCGGATATCTCCAGGCAAGCTTCCTCAAATGAGGATTCGCCGCGACCGCGAACCTCTTCACGACCAGAGCGACGGTCGATGCCGTAGGGCCGTTCGACGAACGGCTCATGTCCGGTGGCGACATGGAGTGGGGACAGCGTCTTCGCTCCCGCGGCCTCGCGCAGCAATACGCAGACGACGTGCGGATCTTTCATCCGGCCCGGCGAACGCTCGGCGAGCTGTTCAGAAAAGTCGTGCGCGTGGCCGGCGGCAACCAGCAACTCGCCGATCGACGGGGCGAAGGCACCGCGGAACTGTCGTCTTATGCGTAGCAGCAGCTGGTCCATTTCAGATGCATCCGGGCCAACCTGGCCGACCCGCGCCTGGAGAGCCTCGGCCGGAAGATTCGATTCGCGGCCGTCGTCTGGATCGTCGACCTGTTGCGGACCGTCGAGCGGTATCGCGTCCACTGCGGTGGCAGGCCATGGCGCACCTGATGTGGGCGACCGCTCGGTGCGCGGCCAGCTCGATGTCAACCGCCTTCACGGCATCCACCAGGATAAAGGGGCGATAAGACGTGCCTCGGCGCATCAGCGTGGTGATTCCGACTCACAACCGCGTGGATCTCCTCAGGGGGCCATCGCGAGCGTCCTCGATCAGACGAGACCCGCCCACGAGATCATCGTCGTCGACGACGGAAGCACGGACTCGACCTGTGATGTCGTGCGCAGCTATGGTCCTCCGATCGTCCTCCTGACACAGGACCATCTTCGAGCGGCTGCCGCCCGTAACCATGGGGTCGCGCACGCGTCCGGAGAATGGGTCGCATTCCTGGATTCAGATGACGTCTGGAAGCCGACCAAGCTCGAGCGACAGCTCGAGTACCTGGATCGGCACCCGCAGTGCGGTCTCGTCCACACCGGACGCTTCGAATTCGGCGCGCGCGAGAGGGTCATACCCGCAGCGCCGCATTTCATCGCGGGAGACTACCGGCTCGAATACCTGCTGTTTGCGGAGGACTGGATCTGCACGTCATCAGCGCTCGTCCGCAGAAATACTCCCGTCAGGTTTCGAGAATGGTGTCGTTGGAGCCAGGATATCGTCTACTTCGCCGATCTCCAGAGGTCGGGAGTCCAGTTCGGCTATGTTGACGAAGCGCTCGTCGGGTATCGTGTCCACGCTCAATCAGTCAATTACGAGGCCGGATCTCAAGTTGGGGGGGTCTCGATGCAGTGGCGCTGGATCCTCGAAGCATTCGAGTCTCAACCTGAGGAGCAGCTCCGGCTGCAGCGCAACCTGCTGACCAAGGTCCTCCGTGCCCTGAACTTCGCGAAGTGGTCGCGCGACTGGCACGCCTACTGGCAGTGGCGCGGCTGGTTGATGGAGCACTGGCCCCCGGACCTGCCGCCCGACAGGATCCTCAACGAGCAGATCTATCCTCCGCTGTTCTACGCACTGAAGGACAGGCTCGAGAAGCTCGTGCTGCAACCCGGCCCCAAAAGGTGAAGGCCCTCACCCATGTCGAGTCCTGCCGGTCCTCTGCCCCCTCGTCGGTGTCCTCGGTAAGGTGAACGGCATGGCGCTGCCGAATCTGAGTAATTCCATGACGATGGGACGGATGCGCTTCGTCCAATCTGTTCGGGAATCCGGCGAGCGCCGCAATCCCGACACATTGGCTCGGTACTTCCTGCCCATGCGGGAGCGGTGGCGTTATGCATGGCTTGGCCGGAAAGCGCTCGCCGCGCTGCGCGCGAACCCCTTCTACTACTACCTGGTCGCACGAACGAAGCACTACGACTCGTATTCGTGGGGGCCGTTGCGGACGGCGTGCAGCAGATCATCAACGTCGGCTGCGGCAGCGACACCCGCGCGTATCGATTCGAGGGCGTTTTGAGGCGCGAGCGTGTCAGCGTGCTCGAATGCGACCAGCTGGAGGCCATTTACGCCAAACACGAAGCGGTCAAGCGGTGGGGGCCTTTCGAATACGTGGAATATCTGCCCGTCGACCTGAACCACGATACATGGCCGGAGTTCGAGCGGTGGCTGAGCGTGAACACCAGGGCGAAGGTCCTCTTGCTGATGGAGGGCGTCAGCCCTTACATCGACGAGAACGCTTTCCGTGGGTTCTTGTCGCTCCTTTCGAATCACCTGCCGGCCGGCAGTCAGGTCGCCTACGATTTCAAGCTTCGCGGCGCCGACGACGGGTTCGGGCGGGGCCGAACCCGGATACCATTCCGACTGTCAGCGGTGAGAGCAGAGGTCGCGGCGTTTCACGAGGAGCTTGGGCTTCGGCTCGAGCACATGGAGCTGAGCTCGGAGCTTTCCGAGCGACTGCTCCCCTGCCTGACACAATCGACCGCCTGTGTGTTCAGGGAAGACGGCCTCGTCCGACTTCGTGTGCGGATGCCACCGAGCAGCAGCTGATGCTCCCGGCGGATCCGGCACTGGATAGGCCGGATCGCTCCGATCGCGACGCGAGCGTGAACCTCCACGGCATGGAAAGGCGAGGTCTCTGAGCGCGGGACGCGAGGCGGCATCAAATCCGCAAGCGGACCGTTCCATGACCTCGATCGACATCTGGCCCGGCGAGCCTTTTCCGCTCGGCGCCCACTGGGACGGCGACGGCACCAACTTCTCGGTCTTCTCGGAAGTCGGCTCGCGCGTCGAGCTCTGCCTGTTCGACGAACAGGGACGCCAGCAATGCGTCGACCTCCCCGAGGTCACCGCCTTCTGCTGGCACGGCTACCTGCCCCGGGTCGGCCCGGGACAGCGGTATGGCTACCGCGTCCATGGACCCTGGGCGCCCGATGATGGCCATCGCTGCAATCCGAGCAAGCTGCTCCTCGATCCATATGCGCTCGCCATCAGCGGAGCCATTCAGTGCGGATCGGCTGTGCTGCCCTACGCGCCGGGCTCGGACGGCAGCGACAAGAGCGAGGAAGACAGCGAGGCGTTCATGCCGCGCTCGGTCGTCGTCGATCCGGCGTTCAACTGGAAGGGCGATCGGCCGATCCGGCGGCCGCTGCACGAAACGGTCATCTATGAAGTGCACGTGAAGGGATTCACCGCGCGCCGCAAGGAGATTCCGAAGAAGCTGCGCGGCACCTACGCCGGGCTCGCGCATCCAGCCTCGATCGATTACCTGACGGGGCTCGGCGTCACGGCGGTCGAGCTGCTGCCGGTGCACCAGTTCGTGCACGACGCGCATCTCGTCGATCGCGGCCTGCGCAATTACTGGGGCTACAACTCCATCGGCTTCTTTGCGCCGCACGGCGAGTACTCGAGCGGCGGCGACGCGGGCGCGCAGGTGCGCGAGTTCAAGACGATGGTCAAGGCGTTGCACGCCGCCGGCCTCGAAGTCATCCTCGACGTCGTCTACAACCACACGGCCGAGGGAAATCACCTCGGCCCCGCCCTGTCGTTCAAGGGCTTCGACAACGCCGCGTACTACCGCACTGTCGAGAACGATCGCCGCCACTACATGGACTACACCGGCACGGGCAACAGCCTGAACATGCGGCATCCGCAGACGCTGCAGCTCGTGATGGACTCGCTGCGCTACTGGGCGACGGAGATGCGCGTCGACGGCTTCCGCTTCGACCTCGCGGCCGCGCTCGCGCGCGAGCTCTACGACGTCGATCGGCTGTCGGCGTTCTTCGACATCATCCACCAGGATCCGATCCTCAACCGGCTGAAGCTGATCGCCGAGCCGTGGGACGTCGGGACCGGCGGATATCAGGTCGGCAACTTCCCCGTTCTCTGGTGCGAGTGGAACGGGAAGTATCGCGACGCGGTGCGCGACTACTGGCGCAGCCAGGAAGCCACGCTCGGCGAGTTCGCCGCCCGACTCACCGGCAGCTCAGACCTCTATCAGAACGATGGGCGGAAGCCGTACGCGAGCGTGAACTTCGTGACCGCGCACGACGGCTTCACGCTGAACGATCTCGTCTCGTACAACGAGAAACACAACGAGGCCAACGGTGAGGAGAACCGCGACGGCGAGAGTCACAATCGTTCGTGGAACCTCTGCGCGGAAGGGCCGACCGACGATGCGGCGATCAACGCGATGCGCGCCCGCCAGCGGAAGAACTTCCTGGCGACGCTGCTGCTCTCGCAGGGCGTCCCGATGATTGTCGCCGGCGACGAGATCGGGCGCACCCAAGGCGGCAACAACAACGCATACTGCCAGGACAACGAGATCTCATGGTTCGACTGGGATCGCGCGGATCAGGATCTCCTCGCGTTCACAAAAAGGGCAATCGCCTTCCGCCGAGAGCACCCGGCGTTCCGCCGCCGGCACTGGTTCAAGGGACGGCCCATTCGCGGTAAGGGCGCGGAGGACATCGCGTGGTTCAAGCCCGACGCGACGGCAATGTCCGACACCGACTGGTGCGAGTGCTTCGCGAAGAGCTTCACGATGTTCCTCAATGGCGACGGCCTCGCACCCGACGAGCGTGGATGCCGCGTCACCGGCGCGAGCTTCCTGCTGCTGTTCAACGCCCACGTCGATCCGGTCACGTTCACGCTGGTTGGCACGCCGTGCGGCAGGCATTGGCGGCCGGTCCTCGACACCGCGTGCGACGGTGCGTGTCGAGCCGGCGCGCTCCAGGCGGACACGCAGCTCGAGCGGCCGGGCTTGTCGCTGATCGTGTTGCAGCGCGAAGGGTAATCGGCCTCCAGTTCAGGGCGTTCTCGAGGCCGGGTACGCCTCGGCCTCGTCGTCCTGGTCGCCGGCGGCGGCGTCGTCGGCTGAGCTGCCGTCCACGCCGATGCCGGTTTCGGGGGTGTTGGCCGGAGGGTCGCTGGCGGGAAACGTTTCCTCGAGCGTTTCGTCGAGATCGTCAGCCATAATCTCTCGATTATGACCGACCCAAGCCGCTGGCCGCCTCTCCCGCTCGACGCATGGCGCGACACCTACGCGACGCTCCACATGTGGACGCAAGTCGCCGGCAAGATCTGCCTCGCGCTGACCCCCCCGACCAACCACTACTGGAACATCGCGTTTCAGATCACCTCGCGCGGGCTGACGACGCCGACGCTGCACGAAGGCGACCGCGCGTTCACGATGACGTTCGATCTCGTCGCGCACCGCTTCCTCATCCAATGCTCCGACGGCCGGACCGAATCGATCGCCCTGGAGCCGCGCACCGTCGCCGAGTTCTACCGACAGGTCATGGACGCGCTGCGCCGCATGGGCATCGACGTCCGCATCTGGACGATGCCGGTCGAGGTGCCGAATCCGATCCGCTTCGAGGCCGACGAGACGCACCGTTCCTACGATCCGCGCGCCGCGCACGCGTTCTGGCTGGTGCTCGTGGCCATCAAGCCGGTCCTCGAACGATTCCGCTCGGCGTTCGTCGGCAAGAGCAGCCCCGTGCATTTCTTCTGGGGCAGCTTCGATCTCGCGGTCACGCGATTTTCCGGCCGCCCCGCGCCGGCCCGGCCGGGCGCCGACGCCATGACACGCGAGGCGTACTCGCACGAAGTGATCAGCCATGGATTCTGGCCTGGCAGCGGCCCGATCCAGGAGGCGGCCTTCTACGCGTATGCGGCGCCGGAGCCGGCAGGCCTCAAAACGGCGGCGGTAGAACCGCGCGCCGCCGTTTACAACATGGAGCTGTCGGAGTTCATCCTGCCTTACGACGCCGTGCGGACCGCGAAGTCGCCGGAAAACGACCTGACCGCATTCCTCGAGAGCACCTACACCGCCGCGGCGGACCGGGCGCAGTGGAATCGCGCGGAGCTCGAACGAAAGGGTATGGCTGTATGAGTGAAGCCGCCTGCGCGCACATCGAGGCGATCGCGAGCGTCACTCTCGCAAAAACGCATGCGTGCGAGGAGTGCGTGAAGATCGGATCGAGGTGGGTTCATCTGCGCACCTGCCAGACCTGCGGCGTCACCCTGTGCTGCGACTCGTCGCCGAACCTCCACGCGAGCAAACATGCGCGTGCGAGCTCCCACCCGGTGATCGCCTCGGCAGAGCCGGGCGAGCGGTGGCTCTATTGCTACCCGGACGAATCCTTCGCGGAATATTGAGGGACGCCTGAAGGGCGTCGCCTACAAAGCGCCATGAAGACCTGTCTGTGCGCCACCCTGACATTGATGCTCGCCGCGTCGGGCGCCGCGCGCGCCCAAACTTCGGGGCAGGCCGGCCATCTCGGCGAGCATCACGAGTTCGTCATCGAGAACTTCCGGACCGAGAGCGGCGTCACGCTGCCGAAGGCGCGGGTCGTGTACGGCACCTACGGTCATCTCAACGCAACGCGCGACAACGTGGTGCTGTTGCCGTCGCACTACATGGCGACGCACCACGGCTACGAATGGCTGATCGGGCCGGGGCGCGCGCTCGACGTTTCCACGCTGTTTCTCGTGGCGACCGAGCTGTTCGGCAACGGCTATTCGTCGTCGCCCAGCAATACGCCCGAGCCGTTTCACGGGCCGCGCTTTCCCGTCATGACGATTCGCGACAACGTCGAGGCGGTGCATCGACTGCTGCTCGATGATCTGAAGGTCACGCACGTGCGCGCCGTCATCGGGTTCTCGATGGGCGCGCAGCAGGCCTTTCAGTGGGCCGTCAGCTATCCCGGCTTCGCCGACCGCATCGTCGCCACGTCGGGGACCGCAAAGACGTGGCCGCACGGCATCGTGCGGCTCGAAGGACAGATCGCCGCGCTCACCGCGGACGCGGCGTTCAACGGCGGCGACTACACGTCGCCGCCGCGCAAGGGGCTCGAGGCGTACGGAATGGTCTGGCTTGGCTGGCTCTATTCCCAGGAGTGGTGGCGTCGCGAGATGTGGAAGACCAGCGCGCCGGAGCGCACGCTCGAGCAGGAGATCGCAAACCGGCGCCGGACGTTCTTCGCGAGCAACGATGCCAACGATCTCATCCTGCAGGCGCGCACCTGGCAGCGACACGACGTCGGGACGACGCCCGGGTTCAACGGCGACATGGAGCGCGCGCTGCGCTCGATCACGGTGCCCGTCCTGTACATGCCGTCGGAAACCGATCTCTATTTTCCGATCGGCGACGCCCGCTTCGAGTCGCAGTTCATCCCGCGCGTGTCCTTCGTCCCGATTCCGTCGCTGTGGGGTCATCCGGCCGGCGCCGGCGGCAACCCGGACGATCGCGCGTTCCTCAACGAGACGATCGGGCGATTTCTGGGTGCGAAGTAGTACGGTCCTTTCGGGGCCGCCAGGCCATAGTTGACAACGAGGTGTGAACGGCGGAGATTGTCCCAATGCACAATCGAACGCTCGCCCTCGCCGGCTCGCTCGTCGTCGCCCTGGCAGCCGTCTGGCTCACACCGGGACCGCTCTCGGCTCAAGCCCCCAGGGGCGCGGCCAGGCCGTGGACGCCGCCGCGTCTGGCGGACGGCCATCCTGACCTGCAGGGGTTCTACGACGTCGCGACGATGACGCCCGTCGAGCGGCCCGCCGGCGTGTCGAACCTGGTGCTCACGGACAAGGAAGCGGCGGCGATGGAGAAGTACGAGTTCGAGCGCCAGGTGAAAAACGATGCGCCTATCGCCGGGGACCGGAAGGCCCCGCCGGTCGGCGGCGAGACGACGGCCCCCAAGTCGTACCTCGAGTTTCTCGAGCAGGCGGGCGGCGGCGTGGTCGGCGGCTACAACAACTTCTGGCTCGCCGGCGGCATGCGGGTGATTACGGTCGATGGACAGAAGCGGAGCTCGCTCGTCATCGATCCGCCGGATGGAAAAGTGCCGGCGATGAAGCCCGAGGCGCAGAAAAGAAACGCCGCGTTCCTCGCCGGCGCCGTCGCTCCGGACGCCGCCGAGTCAGCGGCCGCGGGCCCTCCCGGCGCATTCGACGGCCCGGAACTTCGGCCGCTCGCGGAGCGGTGTCTTCTGGGGTTCCTGTCAACGTCGGGTCCGCCGACGCTGCCGAATTATTTCTATAACAACCTCAAGCAGATCGTGCAGACGAAGGGCACCATTCTCATCCTCAACGAGATGGTGCACGACGCGCGCGTCATCCGCATGAACGCCGAGCACCTGCCGCAGACCATCCGCAGGTGGATGGGCGATTCGGTGGGCCGCTGGGAGGGCGACACGCTCGTCGTCGACACGACGAACTTCACGGGCAAGACGCAGTTCCGCGGAGCGAGCGAGAAGCTGCACGTCGTCGAGCGCTTCACGCGCGTGGCGCCAAACGCGCTGCTCTACCGGTTCACGGTCGACGATCCCTCGACGTGGGACCGCTCGTGGACCGGCGAGTACCCGTGGGTGGTGACCAGCGAGAACCTTTACGAGTACGCCTGCCACGAAGGCAACTACGCGCTGGGCGGGATGCTGCGCGGCGCGCGGCAGAAGGAAGCGGAGGATGCTGCGAAGAAGTAGGGAGACGGGATTCGGGATTCGGGATTCGGGATTAGGAAATACGAGGTCAGCGCGACCGCTTAGCGCGCCGAGGGGCCGGTCGCGTCCCGCCCGCCGACATCGATCCGTACAGCGCTTGAAACAGGTCGATCCCCCGCTGCAGTGCTGTCTGGTCGTCCTCATACATCGCGCGCAAGCCGTCGACGAGCGCGGCGACCGTCGCCGCCTCGGGCGGCGCGAAGCGGCCGTCCTTGAGGTCGACGGCGTGCACGATCTCGGCGATGCGCCGCACGGCCGGGTCGGCGATGCGAAACGTCTCCGCGATCACTTCGAAGGTGCACAGCCCGCCATGATGGCTGAACGCGCCCTCGTACATGTCGAACGGAATCTGCTGCGATGAGGGGCGCTCGCCGAACACGAAGGCCGCCTGCGGATCCACGAAGGTGCGGATCAACCAGGCCGACGCCATGCGATCGACGGCGGGCCGCGGCCTCGTCACCCACGTGCGGCCGCGGTACTTGGGCGCCTCGCGCGCCGGATGCCGCACGACCCGACGCGCAGGCTGCGTGCCCGGCCGCACTCGCGCCTCGAGTTTGTTGAGTGCCGATTCGACCTGCGCGCCGAGCGGCGTCGTGAAGAAGTCGATGGCTGCGATCTCCGCGGCGCGATCGCGGCAGCCACGAACGCGGCGCTGAAACGACGCGTCGTGCGCGCGCGACGCGCCGCCTCTGCCCGGTCGCGCCTTCCGCTCGAGGCCGGCAATCTCCTGTGCCAGCACCTTGAAATCGGCCGTGCGCGCGGCGCGAAACCCGGCGACCAGTTCCGCGTCCATCCGCGGATCGGAGGGGCTGCCCTCGAAGACGCTGGCCTGCCCGCCCATTCCGACGATCTCGGCCCGCATCCATTCGAAGTCTTCCCGCGCCTCGGGCGTGTTCGGCAGCACGTAGGCGGAGTTCCGCAGTGGCAGCGCCCCCAGGTGCTGCAGCCGCCTCCACGTTTTGACCCGCGCGTTGGACGCGCGCGCCGGCAGCTGATGCAAGAGCAACAGCCACTTCGCGTCGTGAGCTCCGGTACGTGTGGCCACTGAGACGTTCTATCTCTGTTACATATATTAGTCATTCACGTTCGACCCCAGCGCCGCCCTCGAAGTTGTGGCCAGGTGATGAAACAACCGTGACACCGCGAGCCGGTCTTTATCTGCGTGTGTCACCAGCGATCCCGCTCTGACATCGCGCGTGGACGTTGTCGCGTGCGCGAATGAGGACGCCGACGCCTACTTTCGTCGACACTGAATTTCTTCATGGTTGAACATAGAGGAACCGAGCAAGAGCGGTTCGACGAGTCGAACCGCATATGTTTTTTCTCTGTTACTTCGTTTCTCTGTGTGAAACCGCTGTCTCTGTGACCTCGGTGACCTCGAACGGATCGGATTACGCCGTAGGAGACTTGGCTGTAGGTCGCGGCGCAGAGACGGCATTCACCGCACGCTCGAGCTGCGGCGTCGTGAAGGGCTTGGAGAGCAGCGGCGCGCCCGTTTCGCGGATGCGCTGCTGCGCTTCCGGCACAGCCGTGTAGCCGGACATGAAGATGACCGACAGGCCCGGCCGTGCCGCGCGCGCGGCGATCGCCAGGTCGATGCCGTTCATCCCAGTCGGGAGCACGACATCCACCAGCAGCAGATCCGGTGCGCCCGCCTGAATCAGCAGGAGCGCTTCGGTGGCGGCTTCGGCGACGAGCACCCGGTGTCCGAGGCTCTCGAGCTGACGCCGCACGATACTGCGCACGTCGGCTTCGTCCTCGACGACCAGGATCGTGCGCGGGGCGGCGGGCGCGGCAACCGGCGCGGCGAGCACGATCGTCTGCTGCTCGCTCGCGGCGAGCGGGAGATACATCTTCACCGTCGTGCCGCGGCCCGGCGCCGAGTCAATCATCGCGGCGCCGCCCGACTGCTTGGCAAAGCCGTACACCATGCTCAGACCGAGGCCGGTCCCGCGGCCACCGGGTTTCGTGGTGAAGAACGGCTCGAACACGCGGGCGACGACCTCGGGCGGCATGCCGCAGCCCGTGTCCTCGATCTCGAGCAGCGCGTAGGAGCCGGGCTGGAGATCATCGTCGGTCACCGCCGGTTCGGTGACCGCGACGGTCGATGTGCGGATCGTGAGAGAGCCGCCCTCGGGCATCGCGTCGCGCGCGTTGAGCGCCACGTTGAGCACGGCCCCTTCGAGCGCCGCGGGATCGACGAACGCCACGCCGCTCTCGCCGCTCGTGATCGTCGTGACGCGAATCCGCGCGCTCAGCGTCCGGCCCAGCAGCCGAATGATGTCCGCGACGAGGGCGTTGACGTCGACCGGCTGCGGATTCAGCGAACGCCGCCGCGAAAACGCGAGCAGGTGGCCGGTCAGGTCCTTGCCGTGCAGCGTCGCGCGCATCACCGCGTCGATGATCTCGCGGGCGTTGGGGTCGTCGGGGAAATGAAGCCTGAGCAGCTCGACGTTGCCGAGGATGATCGCCAGGATGTTGTTGAAGTCGTGCGCTATGCCGCCGGTCAGCTGGCCGACGGCCTCCATCTTCTGCGACCGGAACAGCGCTTCCCGCGTCTGCTTCAGCGTCTCGTGCGCCTCCTGCAGCTCGGTGATGTCGTGCGAGATTCCGAAGACGCCGACAATCCGCCCGTCCTTGTCGCGATAGACACCCTTGGTGACGAGGTAGGTCTGGTGCGTGCCGCCATGTCCGGTCGCCACGCCTTCGAAGGCCTGAGGCTCGCCGGTCGCCAGCACCTGGCGATCGGCCTCGACGAACGCGCGCGCATCCTCTTCCGGATAGAGCTCGAAATCGTTCTTGCCGACGATCTCTGCCGGAGATTTTCCGATGAAGCGCGCAGCCGCCTCGTTGACCAGCACGTACCGGCCGTCGAGATCCTTGATGAAGATCGCGTCAGGCGTCGCTTCGATCACCGCCTGCAAGATGTCAGAGCTGTTCGGGATCGCCATCTGACGGTCACATTACCGCGCAACCCCACGGCAAAGCGAGTGTCGCCGCGAAAGGTCGGAGGCGAGACTATCTGGAGTTGGTCACCGTGAGAGTGACGCCTTCCGCAATCCCCTGATTGCCGTCGGCATCGCGCGCAATTGCGGTCAGCACGTGCACGCCGTCCGGTATCGTGGCGCTGTCCACCGTCAGCTGGTAGGGTGCGACGGTCAGCTCCTGGGCCAGGTTGGCGCCGTCCAGCGTGAACTGCACGCCGACCACGGCCAGATCATCATAGGCAGATGCCGCGAGCGTGACATTACCGGTGACCGTGGCATTGTCCGCGGGGCTCGTCATCGCCGCGATGGGTGGTGTGGTTGCATTCGCGACCGTCACGCTGATGCTGGCCGTCCGCTGGTTGCCGCTTGCGTCGCGTGCGGTCGCCGTCATCACGTGCACGCCGTTTGGCACCGTGCGGCTGTCCCAGATGGCCTGGTACGGCGCAGCCGTGCGCTCCGCGCCCTGATTCACACCGTCGATCATGAACTGCACGCCGGCGACGCCGACGCCATCCGACGCGCTGGCGCCGATCGTGATCGTGCCGGTCACCGCGGCGCCGTTCGCAGGGCTGGTCAGCGTCACAGTGGGGGCCGTTGTGTCATTCGCCACCGTCACAGCCACGCTCGCGGTCCGCTGATTGCCCGCGGCGTCGCGCGCGGTGGCCGACAGCACGTGCACACCGTTCGCCATCGTGCGGGTGTCCCAGCTGAACCCGTAGGGTGCGGAGGTATGCTCCGCGCTCAGATTCACGCCGTCGAGCGCCACCTGCACCCCGACGACACCGACGTCATCCGACGCACTGACGCCGAGCGGCAGGACACCGGTCACGGTGACGCCGTTTGTCAGGCTCATGAGCGTGACAGTCGGGGGGGTGGTATCCGCTGGCGGGGGCGGCGTGGTCCTGGCTGCGACCGGACGAAGCGTGCCATCGAGATTGATGCGGCCGTTTCCGATTTCCGAGCCGGGCCGCTTCACCGCGCCGTCGTCCAAATCACGGCCAGCCGTTCGCTGATCGACTTGCGGCTCGAGCTGCGCGAGCAGCCCCATCCCTCCGGAGACCAGCGCGGTGCTGAACGAGGTGCCCGATGCGCTGGCGTAGCGACGGCCGGGGTAAAGCGTGATGAGCGCTTCGCCGGGTGCGGCGAATTGCACCAGATGATCCCCGTAGTTCGAGAAGCTGCTGCGCTCGTCGGTCGCCGTGGTCGAACCGATGGCCATCACGTTGCGGTAGCCGCCCGGAAACACCACGGTGCTCCGTCCCGCGTTGCCCGCCGACGCCAGGCAAATCACCCCGTGCGCGCTGGCATAGTCGATCGCGTGCGTGATCTCGGCCGACGCGGTCGCCATGCTGAAGCTCATGTTGATTACTTTGGCGCCGTGATCGACCGCGTAGTAAATCGCCCGCTCGATGTCGAACAGACTTGCGGTCCCGTCCGCCTTGAAGGCTTTGAGCGGCATGATCCCCGCGGCCGGAGCCACCACGTGGACGAGTCCGGCGACCATCGTCCCATGGCCGAATGCCCGCGGCAGCTGCGTGCGGTCCAGGCTGGCGGCTGCCGCCTGGTCCAGGATGACCACCGTTGACTCATTCAACGATACGGGCGCGCTCGGATCGAGGATGGACGCTGAGGCAGAATCGAGGATGACGACCGTCGACTCATTGAGATCCAGCCACTCCGATGCCGGGCCCGCGGTATCGCGGGTGAAATCGTACCCGGGCACGAGCACGCCCTGCAGTGCCGGGTGGCGGGGATCGACACCGGTGTCGATGATCGCCACCACCACTCCCCAGCCCGTCGCAAGCTGGTGGGCCTCGGGGACCTTGATGATCTGCGTCGCCGGCTGCGTCGCATAGCCGCTCCAGACGGTGGTGCCGAAGAAGCCGGCCAGCGTGCGGTTTGCGAACGAATCGAGTATTACGACGGTCGACTCGCTCAGTACAGGGGCCTCTTTGGTCTCCGCGATAGTGGCGGATCCATTTGACTCGAAGTGCCCGACATCTGGATCCGAGAGAAGCTCGTTCTCGACGTCCTGGTCCGTCTCGGCGACGCCGAGGCTCCAGGAGGCGGAGTTTGTGCTGTTGGGCTGATTGCGCGTGACGAGATAGACGTCGGGATGCCCGTCCACCGGGCGAACGAGAGTCAGGGCATGACGGCTGGCGATGGCTTCGATCCGATTCGCGGGCGCGCGCAGAACGAACTCGGACGCTTTGGCCGGAGCGGTCGGCGCCGTCTGACCCAGTGCGGTTGCAGCCGCCAGCGCGGCCACGGCAAACGTGAGCAAGATCCGATCGCCCAACCGCTGGCAAATCATCCTGGGTGCTGTCGAGCGGCGGTCCACTATCCATACGCCAGCACGGCGGACGAAGCCGAACGCGCGCAAACGGACGCACCGAAAAATGTTCATTACGCTGAAAAATTGTGAAAAAGCGCCGAGTGGACCTGCAACACCACTGCGGCAGAGATAAGGTAGCGCAAAATGCGGTCGAAGCGCGACCTTTTTGCAGGGGGGAACCTTGTTTTTTTTGTGCAGAGCTAGGTTTTTGGTTCCCGAGCGGATCGCTGTTTGTGGCTAAAAGGAGGCATTTTCCGCGCCCGGGCCCTTGGCGTGAGCGGTTTCAGGAGCACTTCGAGACGTTTTGCAGGGTGATCGAGGGCGACGCACAGCCGGAGGCTCCCGGACGGCGGGTAATCCATCTGGAATTCGCCAAATTGGTTGTAAATCGTGTGGGCGATGATGTCCGTTCCTGCCATCAGCAGAACCGGCGCTTCGTCCATGGCGCGGTCGGGAGCCTCTCGGTTGGTGAGCTGACCGACCAAAGTGGCGATCGAAGCCCCCCTCTCCTGCTCGAGGCGCACAGCAATGCTGAAGGGTCCGGCCTCATACAACCCGTGGGGGGAGACCCGATCCTCCGCCCGCAATCCGGCGGGGACCGGGTCGCTGAGACCGTCATATACCAGGCGGGCAACTAGGCGGGACAAACCGGACCTCCGCGGAGTCAGCAGCGCGCTGATCGCTTTGGCGCACCGGACGACATCTTCGGGCGGTTCGCTGCTTACGTGCGCCCGGGCGGACTCGAGGACCCGGTTCACGAGATTCAAGGTGTCCCGACATGAGACACAACCGGACGCGACGTGGGCGTTCATCGCAGTCCGGTCACCCTCATCGGTGACGCCTCGTGCAAAATCAGACCATTCGGTGATATCGAAGTGTTTCATGGCTTCTGGCACTAAAGGGTGCGGTCCGGGATCCAAAAATATAGGTGTCGCGATCGTTCAACATGGCCGCGCCTGTCCGATCAGGACGAAGGGCGCCCAGTAAAACGGGTGCGAGTATCGCTCGCGCAGCTCGCGCATGGCCAGTTGCAGCGCCCGGGCCTTGTGCGAACCGGATTGTGCGTGGGTATAGAAGGCCTTCATGAAATCCGCCGTGCTCATGTCATGAACGTCCCACAGCGTCAGCAGGACGGCGCGCGCGCCGGCATAGAGCAGGCCTCGCACCAGCCCGAGCAGTTCGTCTCCTCCCACGATCGCATTCAGGCCGGTGCTGCAACCGCTCAGCGTCACGAGGTCGGCCGACAGGCGAAGCTGATACAGGTCGAACACACTGAACGGACCGCTTCCGAGGCGAATGGAAGAGAACATGGGATTGTCCCGCCGGAAATGGCCATGCGTGGCGATGTGAACGAGCGGGCTCGCCGGCCCGCTGGTTCGCAGGCGATCTTCGGACGCCTCCTCGCCCATGAACACGCGTGCGCCGGGGAAGAGCGTCGCGACCGCTTCGATCTCCTCCGCGATGTACGGCGTGCGCGCGTCGGGGACGCCCATGATCAGCGCCTCGCCCTCCGCCTCGGCGCGCTTCGCGCAGCACAGGCGATACACGCTCGCACTGGGCGCGTACGAGATCGTCCACTCGTCGGTCAGAAACTTCGCGCCGTCGAACAACGCATGAAACGGCACGTAGTGCAGCAGGTCATGGGGCACGATGACGAGGTGCTCGGCCTGCAGTTGCTTGCGGACCGGCGCGACAAGCGCGTTGTACAGCTCGAGAAGATGCATGTGAGTCGCGTCGCGCATCCGAGCGCCGAACGTGGCGGTATACGCCGGACCGAGCGCCAGGTTCGAGAGCTGGAATTGAAGCAGCCGTAACAGCTTCCTGACTTCCGGGGCAGATGCCACGGGCACGACGTGGAAAGCATCCCGGCCGAGCACGCACGCATAGATCTGGCCTCGAGCCTGGTAATACTCGAGCAGCATCGTCTCCGGCGTCAGAACCTCGCGGATCTCCTCGAGCGCGGACGCCGGCGCGCCCTGAAGCGCCGCGAATTCCTCGTCGGTGCTGCGAACCGCGTTCAGCGACTTGCCCAGTCGGTTTTCGAGCAGCTTCGCCTGCTGGCGAAGCGCCTCGATCCGCCGCTCAGACCTCTTCTCGCGCTGGACCAGCTCCTGCTCCATCTCCCGATAGTGCAGGTTGATCTGCTGGCGGAGGCTGCGCACATCGTCGCCCAGATCGCTCTCGACGCGCGGCGCCAGCGTGCTGGCACGGAACGCGATCAGGTCGGCGAGACTGCGCGATTTCGCCTGCTCGATGTAGCCGAACGCCGCTTCCTGATGGCGACGATCGGTTCCCAGCGAAAGGCCGATCGAGACGAGGCTTTCGTACACGGCGAGTTTGTCTTTGAGGAATGCCACCTTCAGGTCGTCGGTGCGCAGGTGGCTCCGAAGGTGCTCGAGGCCGGCGCACGCCATTTCGAACGCCGAGTAGGCCGCCTGCGGGTCGGACTGCGCCTCGCGGATCAGGCCGAGGACGAAGTGCGCCTGGTAGCTGAGAATCGGCGACTGCATGGCCTCGGCCGTCTGCAGCGCCGCGCCGCAGGGTTGTTCGGCAGCTCGAGGATCGCCGGCATCGAGCTCCAGCTGGGCGAGGAGGAGCTCGCACACCGCTGCCCTGGCCTGTAACGCCGCGCTTTCGAACAGCTCCAGCGCGCGCCGGCACAGGCGTTGAGCCTCGACGCGGCGTCCGACTCGATGCAGCACGAGCGCCTGATAGAAATCGACGAGCGCCAGCCTGACGTGATTTTTTTCGTTGGCGAACAGCGCGCGCGCGCGGTCGAAGAGGTCGAGCGCGCGCCTGGTTTCGCCCTGATGAGTGGCGGCAATCGCGAGGTTCGTGACCGCCTTCGCCGACTCGTACGCCATGCCCAGCTTGTCGAATGCGGAGAACGCTCGCGCCGCCAGTTCCTCCGCTTCGTCGCTCAGGTTCAGTTCCAGGTAGATCTCCGACCGGTCCAGATCGCAGAGCGCGCGGTGGTATGCGTCGCCGACCTGCTCGGATTGCTCTTCCGCGGCCCGATACAGCTCCAGCGCGCGGGTGTACTCGCCGCGCAGGTAATGGAGGTACGCAATGTTGTAATCGGCCTGCGCAACCAGCAGCGGCATGTCGTGCGCCTGACAATACCGCCTGGCCTCGTGATAAATCTCCAGCGCGGTCTGAAAGTCGCTCAGGCCGATGCAGCAGACCGCGAGATTGATCAGCACCGCCGCGACGTCGGGCGGATCGCCGACGCGAGCGAGCTGCTCGTGCGCGCGTTCGTAGAGCGCCCGCGCCTCCGAGAAGCGGTTCTGGCGGAAGAGAATATTGCCGATGTTGCTGTCCAGCCGCGCCAGTCGAAGCCAGTCGCCGTGGCGCTCGAAAATCTGCCGCGCTTCCTGTGCCAGCGCGTACGCCTCGTCGTAGCGCCCGAGCGAGATCAGGCACTGAAGCGCCCCCCCGCTCAGCGTGCGGCCCACGTCGAGGTCCCGACCGAGGGCGCGAAACAGCTGGAGCGCCAGATCGTATCGTTCCAACGCCTCGCTGTGCTGGCCGCGGATCATCAATACGTGTCCCACGGCACGCAGGCCCTGCGCGCGACACCGCTCGTCCCCGATCTTCGCGGCCAGCCAGACCGCCCCGTCGGCGAGGCGCTCCGCCTGTCGCAAATCGGCGCGCGCGACGCGTACCACCTGTTCGTAGAGATCGTCGACGATTGCGGGATCCCAGAGTCCCGGCTGGCGACGAAGGAAGGCGGCCATCGCGCGACGGCCGGTCTGGCCCGCGAGTTGATCGATCAGCTCGGAGTTCGTTCGTGCGGGAAGCACCACTCTCAGAACCCCATCTTGCGCAAAGTCTTCTGAAGCCGATTGAGACAGCGGCCGCGAATGAAGCCAACCGAGCCGGTCGCCAGACCCAGACGCCGCGCAACCTCTTTATACGGCAGTGGCGGCTCCGTGTAAAAGAGCAGCCGGATCATCTCCCTGCACCGCGGCGACAGGAGCGCCGTCGCGTCCCTGACCATCTGCTCACGTTCGACCTCCTCGCTCACGTCGGCCGGCGCCGGCAGCTCGCTCCCGAGCGTTTCGGCGTCGAGACCCGCCTCTTCACGGCCCATCCGTTTCAGGTGCTTGCGCTTCCAATGGAACGACTGGTGCGTCGTGACCGTGATGAGCCATCCGCGCAGCGCGCCGGTTTTTCGAAGCTGCGACAGGTGGGAGAAGAGCTCGAGGCAGACGGATTGAAAAATGTCGGCGGCATCTTCGGGGCTGGCTCGGTACTTGATCGGAATCGAATAAATCAGGTTCCTGTACTTGTCGATCAATGCGCGCCACGCTTCATCGTCCCCGTCCAGGCACGCCCGAACGAGACGTTCGTCGCTCCACTCCGTGTGTGGAACATGTTTCTTCGGAACGCTCACCGGCGTTGTTCGTTCACGGTGTCGCGCCCGGCCGTGGCTGCCGCCAGAATAGCTCTTCGACGTTCCAGAGCGTATGGTGATCGAGGACCGCGGGCCGAAAGTTGCCCAGCGACTTGTTGGCGCCGACCAGAACGTTGGGGCTCGCCAGGAAGATCATCGGCAGATTCTGGGCGACCAGCTCCTGTACCCGGTCGTACACGCGTTTCCGCGCACCGCCGTCCAGCGTCGTGAGCTGGCGGCGCATCAGCGTGTCGATCTCGGCCTCCCATGCCGTCGCCGGCTCGCGCTGCTCGGGGTTCCACAAATGAGTGCCGCCGCTCGAGAGCCACACGTTCATTTCCCCGTTCGGGCTGGCATCGCCGGCGCCCAGGCTCAGGACGCACCCGTCGTAGTCATGCGTCTTCAACACACGATCGAGCAGCGCGCGCGACTCCAGGGTGACGACGTGCACGCGCATCCCGATCTGCCCCACATCATCCTGAATGATGCTGGCCATCCCGGTGCGTTCGGCGTTGCCGGAGTTGGTCGCGATGCTGAACTCGACCGCGTCGCCGCGCCCGTCGACGAGCGTCCCGTCCGGCTTCCAGGAGAACCCGGCGGTCTTGAGCAGACGGCGCGCGCGGTCGAGAGACCGCGGCGGCTGCGGGAGCGATCGATTGATCCACGCCTTGTTGCCCGGCGGCACATGACCCCACAGCGGCGTGGCGCGCCCGCGATAGACGAGGCGAACAATCGCGTCTCGATCGATGGCCGCCGAAATCGCCTGGCGGAAGGCCACCTGCCGAAACCAGGCCTGCTTGCGCGCCACATCCGGCAGCGCTTTCGCATCGACGACGTTCTGGTTGAAAAACACGAAGCTGTAGTCGAGGCCGGCGCCAAGGTCGAACAGTTTGTAGGGCGCCCGCGACTCTGCCGTCGCGAGAACACCAAAGTTGTCGGCGCTCACACGGGAAACGATGTCGACTTCTCCCGCCTGAAAGCGCATCGCCTGTGTCTCTTCACTTGTCACGAGCATGAACACGAGGCTCTCCAGATACGGTAGACGGTGACCGGCGCGATCGGCCTTCCAGTAGTACGGGTTCCGCTCCAGCACTATGCGGTCACCGGGGATGTATTGCTTCACCCGAAACGGACCAAGGCCCGCCATCTGCGCCGGCGGCGTCGCCAGATCCCACGCGTCGGGGAGATGATCCTGCAGGTACGATGCCTCCAGAAGGTGGCGCGGCAGAATCGCCACGTTATCGAAGAGCCGTTCGGCGGCCGCCTGCGGTGCCGCAAGGTCGAACTGCACGGTGTATTGATCGACCTTGCGCACGCCGATCGGCTGTCCACCGACGATGAGCAGATCTCGTTGCGGCGATCGCACCTTCTGGTCCAGGTACACACGGAACGAGAACAGCACATCGTCGGCGTCGAACGGATGGCCGTCGGAGAAGCGGAGGCCGCGGCGCAGCGTCACCGTATACCGGCGGCCGTCGGGCGATACGGTCCACGTCTTCGCGAGCGCGGGCTCCGTCCGCTGGGTCTCGCGATTGATGTGGATCAGGTCGGCGCTCGTGCAGCCGATGACCTCGCGCGAGGCGATGTCGACGACGATGACCGGATTGAGCGTCTTGGGCGCGGCGCGCTGGTTGGCGACGATCTGACCGCCGTAGCGGCCGGTCTCCCCGCGCGAGATGAGAAGCTCTTCGGCGGCTGGCGCGGACGGCGGCGCTGCACTGCTCGCGGCAATGAAAAGGACGGCCAGAAGTGACGCACCGAGGCGACGTTCGACCCGTCTTGACATAAGCGTCCCCGATGGCCGACAGGTCAGAACGACGGACGCGACATGTGCTCGTGAAAGGCGTTTGCCAGCACGTAGTACAACAGAAAGACCGGGCTCAACGCAATTCCCGGCAGGAGCATCCACCAGTACGCGGTCAGCACGTCATATCGTTGAGCTCCGGTCAGCATGTTGCCCCAGCTGGCTACCGGCTCGCTGACCCCGAGCCCGAAGAACGAGAGTGTCACCTCGGCGAGGATGTATTGCGGGATCAGCACCGCGAGCTGCGTGAGCACAAGGCCGGTCGTCTGCGGCAGCACGTGCCGGCGAAGCAGATACAGGTCGGTGGCGCCGCTGGCACGCGCGGCCAGCACATGCTCCCGGTGTTTCGCGCTCAGGACCAGCCCACGAATCAATCGAGCGGGCCGGGCCCACCCCACGACGCCCATGACCGCCACGATGAGCACGAACGCACGGCCAGGCGCGATGTGCAGCGGCAGGATCGACCGGACGCCCAGGAGCAGGTACAGCCAGGGCAGCGCGAGGAACAGCTCGGCGATCCGCATGACCGCCTCGTCGGTCCACCCACCATAAAAGCCGGCGAGCCCGCCCATGATGATTCCCAACCCCACTGCCAGGCCCGCGGCCAGGACGCCGGCGACGAGCGAAATCTGCCCTCCGAACAGCAGGCGGGAGAAGACATCCCGCCCAAATTGATCGCTCCCGAACAGAAACAGCTTCGCGGGCTCGGCGACGCCGAACAGATGGAGGTCACCAGCAAAAATCCCGGCGATGGAGTAGGGCGCTCCCCGCACGACGAAGCGCACCGGATAGCGATCGGTGCGCTCTTCGTCGTACTCCTCGAACGTGCCGGGACGGCTCACCAGGCGATAGACGAACGGCCGTAAATGCACCCGCCCGCTCGTTTCGACGAAGTGCAGTCGCATGGGGGGAGCAAACGGAAGGTCTCGATTCTGCTCGTTGGGCGGATACGGAGCGACGAAGCCGGCGAGCAGGATCGTCGCGTACAAAATCATCAGGAGGCCGAGCCAGGCTCGAACATGGCCGGCGGTTGCGTTCATGCGCCGTCCGCGCGAACCCGTGGGTCGGTCAGGTACAGCAACGCATCCGCAACGAGATTGCCGGCCAGCAGAAGCACGGTCGAGCAGATCACGGCGCCAATGACAAGATGGAGGTCGCGCGCGCCGATGGCCTCGAGAAGGAGCGGTCCCAGGCCGGGCCAGCTCATAATCGCCTCAACGACAAGCGAGGTGCTGAGCAAACCAGCGATCGAAAGGCCGAGGAGCGAGATGAGAGGGTTCGCTGCGGCCCGGAGCGCGGCGCGAAAGAGGAGTCTGCGAGACGGAATGCCGCGGGCGCGCGCGGCCTGAATGAACGGAGACCCAAGCACCTCGACCAGACTCGAGCGAACATGTCTCACGAGAACCGGCAGGGTCAACAGGATGAGGGCCGACGCCGGCAGCACCAGGTGGACGGCGAGATCGTTCAGCCTCTCCCAGGTACCCAATTCGACGAACCGGGCGGACCGCATGCCCCCGACCGGGAAATAGCCGGTCCTTGTGGCAAACAGCAGAAGCCCCAAACCAAGAAGCAGTTCGGGCACAACTAATAGCGCCGTCGTCGCGCCGGCACAGAGGCGATCGACCCATCGACCCCGCCGACTGGCGCTCCATGCCCCGATTGGCACCGCCAGGAGCCATGCGATGGCGGTGGAAGTTCCAGTGAGGAGCAGCGTGTTCCGCGCCCGCGGCCACAGCAGGGTGGCGACAGGAGTGTTATAGGCGAACGAGAACCCCAGCTCTCCCCTTCCAACTGATTGCAGCCAATGCAGATATTTCAGCGGAAGCGGCTGATCCAGCCCATACCGCTCGCGCAGCGCGGCGACCGTCTCGGGCGAGATCCGCGGATCCAGCTTCACGTCGTTCAGGAAATCTCCCGGTGCCAGGGCGGTGAAGGCAAAGGAGAGGACGGAAACGCCTGCGAGCACCAGCAATCCGTGGCCGACGCGGCGACAAAGGTATCGCATAGCACGACTTAACCGGTTCCTGATCCGAGCAGCCCGAAGCGGCTGGAGGGACCCGGCGGGGACGAACCGGATGAAATTTACAAGCAGTTACCGTAACACATGTTCGGAGGCTCCGCAGGTGGGTGAGCACCTGGCTGCCAGTGTGCTGCCTACGTTTATGTACTTTCTTTTGAGCGGCCTATATCTCCCGGCGCTGTCGGCACCCTATTGGTAATAAGGGCGATCTTTATGAAACCACACCTGACGATGCCGCATACCTCGCAGACGGTCAGGCGCGAGGGCGCGCCACGCATTGGCGCAGCTTTCCGCGCATCGGGAACGCGCGTCCCGAGGTCCGAGGTCCGGCGGCGCACGCGCATTCTTCTCGTCAACGCTGACTCGCTGTCCTTGCTGCGGCTCGACGCTCGCCTTTCAGACGAAGGCTACGACGTCACGGCAGTATCGACGTTTCATGGGGCCAGAGAGCGGTTCCATTCAATCGGCCCTGATCTCGTGGTTGCCGACATTCGACTGGAAGCCTTCAACGGCCTGCATCTGGCCGGGTGGGTCCGCTTCGAGCACCCGGACGTGCCGGTCATCATCACACATACTTCGTACGACCACGTCCTGGAAAGAGAAGCGCGACGCTTCGGCGCCAAGTTTGTGACCACCCCGCTGGAAAATCCCGAGTTCATGAAGCACGTGCGGGCGGCAGTCGGCGAACCTCGCCGCGCCGAACCCATGGTCCAACCTGGGTAGCACGGCGCGGGTTCATCGGTACACAAAAAGACATTTCTTGACAATAACGTAAGGTTTGCGCAAGACTCTTGCCTTCCAAAAGAAGGTTCGATGCAAGAGTTCGACGCAGACCTCAAACTTGCGGAGCGCCTAGACGCCAGCCTGCTGATTACGGGCGCGTCGGACGCAGAGACGGAAGATATCGCCCGTCTGGTGCACGGCCGCAGTCAACGGCAGGACGCTCCGTTTGTGACGATCCATTGCGGGGACGTGTCGGACGCGCAGTTCGAATCAGAGCTCCTCGGCGATAAGCATCGCAGCCTCTATGGGGCCGTGAGTGAAAACACCGGCCGACTGCACCAGGCGAGCGGCGGTTCGCTAGTCATGGTGGACGTTGGCGAGCTAGGACGACTCATGCAGGAAGCGCTGCTGCGTTTTCTGACAACCGGCGCGTTTCACTATCCCGAGCGTCCCTCCAGAGTCGTCGATGTGCGCATCATCGCGACAACGTCCCGGCCGCTCTTCGAACGCGTCGTCGCAGGAGACTTTCGTGACGATCTCTATTACCGTCTCAACGTGATTCACATCAGCATTCCGCCTCTTCGCGAGCGGCGCGAAGACATTCCATCGTTGACCTCAGAGATCCTGCGGGACCTCAGCCAACGCCAGGACACGATCGCGCCGCGCATCGCTCCCGCCGCCATGACGCTTCTGCAGGCCTACGATTGGCCCGGCAACATGCGCGAGCTTCGCGACGTTCTCACGACGCTGCACCTGTCCGCGCACGGCGGTACGATCGAGGCCGACGATTTGCCGCCGGCGGTCGCCAGTCGATCGCAATCACGCGTTCGGACTTCCATAAAGTCAGACCGTCCGGTCGTCGGGCCCGCGTTTCATTGACATTTCGCAGGACGTCGCGCATCTAAGACGCCGGCGCGACCCTCCTTCGACCGTTCGCGTGCTTCAAACGGGCAGGATCCGGCCTCGCGATTGCGACCTACGAGAGTCCGCTGGAGTGGGTCAGTGCACCGGTGGCGCCGGCTTGGCAAACCTGGCCGTGTCGATCGGGACGTTCGGCCGCACCTCGGTGAGCTCGAAGGTGTCCACACCGGAAAGCCAGGTCACGGTCCAGCGAAAGGGCATCTTGATTCCCGAGACGTCGCGGTAATCCGCGAAGTCAATCTGCGTGGGAAGCCGGCCTACGCGGGAGGCCGCAAAACGCACGAGCCGGACGAGCAGGCCCGATTCGCGATCGAAATACAGCATCGCCAGAGTCCGCGCGGGAGTGGTTCCCTGGACGACCTGCATGGGGCGATCATTGAGTGTCGTCACAGCGCCGACGCGCAAGTCGACGAACACCTGCTTGATCTGCGCTGGAAAGGACAGCGCGGCGTCCAGTTTCGCGCCGTCCAGCTCGCCTCCGGTCAGCGTGAGCACCGCCACGGGTCTGTGTGGCGCGGCGAACCAACCTGCGCTGCCGTCATAGGCCGTGGTGCTGTCGCCGTCGAGTGTGTGAATGATCGTGGTTCGTTGAGCCGGAGCCTTGGCAAAAATCTCGACCGGGCGCTTGTCTCCCTCCGGACCGTATCCGCCGCTCGTTCCCTTGGCGATGAAGCTGGTGACACTCGCCAGCTTCGAGGCTCCGCCAATCGCCTGGATGTACTTGTCGAGCACCTGGTCGGCGGAAGGCGATCCGGGCGCCGGCCTCACCACATCGTCCGGGCCGTCCGCAGGCGGTTCGCCATACACGTCGGCGAGGCTCGGCGTGATCCTGGGGCGTGCGCTGCCGCGATGACAGGTGAAGCACGTCACCACCTGTCGTCCGCCGAAGTTCGTCTGATTGATGGCGGCCATCATCTGCACCATGCGGCGCGCCGTCCGCTTTCTCGGAACGGTGTCGAGCGCATAGCTGGCCCAGCCGTCCTTGCCGTCGTGACACGTCTCGCAGGAGTCGCCCAGAGCCGCCGAGAACACACTCATCGTCCCCATGAATTCGTCTGCGGGAATCCCCTTGAGCACCTGAACATTCTTGAAGACATCTTCCGCCATCAGCGGTTTCGGCGCGGGCACGGCCTGGTCGCCTGCCAGCACCGTGACGCCGGCCAGCCACACGACCGTAGCGCCGAGGATGGCTCGGCTCGATCCGATTTTCATGTCCATTTCTTTTCAGTCTAGTCGCGCGCGACAGATGGGTCAACGGACGCCGTTCCCGGCACGCCGAGAAATTGCGTCTTGATTTCCTGATTCTCCCACAACGCCTGCGGTTCGGACGCGTACACGATTCTCCCCTGGCTCATCACGTGCACATAGTCGGCGACCTTCACGGCGAACGCGGCGTTCTGCTCGACGAGCAAGATCGATGTGCCCTCGTGCTTCAATCGCCGAATCAGGTTCCCTACCTCTGCGACCAGCATCGGCGCCAGACCTTCGGTCGGCTCATCCATCACCAGGAGGACAGGATTCGCGACCAGCGCCCGCGCAATGGCCAGCATCTGCTGCTCTCCCCCGCTCAACTCGTTGCCGCGGTGATGGCGGCGTTCTCCGAGCCGAGGGAACACGCCGAAGACGTGCTGAACGTCCCACGGTCCGCGGCGAACAGCAATCGCCAGATTCTCTTCAACCGTCAGCGATGAAAAAATTCGGCGGCCTTGCGGTACGAGGCTGATGTGCATCGCGCAGATCCTGTGAGGCGGGAGGTGAGTGATATCGATGCCGTCGAGGACGATGCGGCCGCCACGAGCGGAGGTCAGCCCGACGAGCGAACGGCACAGCGTCGTTTTCCCCACGCCGTTCCGGCCGAGGACGGCTGTCACGGTTCCCTTGTCCACATGCATGGTCACGCCCTGCAGTACGTGGCTGTCGCCGTAGTAGGTGTGGAGCTCGATCACGTTCAGCATCGCAGCTCTTCGGACTCCCAGGGAACGCAGGGGACCCTCCGTCCCCTCCGCGGACCGGTCGGCGGGGACGTCTTCAAAACCGTCCCCTACAGCATTCCCAGATAGCTTTCCTGCACGCGGCGATTCGCGCTGACCGCGTCTTTGTGTCCCCCGGTCAGGACCTTCCCCTGATGGAGCACGGTGACCATCTCCGCGAAGCCGAACGCCACGTCGATGTCGTGTTCGATGAGAAGAACGGCGATCGACGGATTCAGTTTCTGGAGCAGCGCCTGCATGGCGCCGCGTTCAGCGGACGAGAGACCGGCCATCGGTTCGTCCAGCAGCAGCAGTCGCGGCCGGCCGGCCAGAGACAACGCGACTTCGAGCTTGCGTTGATCGCCGTAGGACAGATTACGCGCGAGCGCTCGCTCGAACGCCGACAGTCGGAATTCGGCGAGGAGCGTCGACGCCCGCTCCGCCAGATCAGTGCACGACGACAGCGGCCGGTGCATCGTGAACTTTCGCGGGTCCAGCGCTTCACACGCGACGAGCATGTTCTCGAGGACGGTGAGGTTCGGAAACAGCCTCGTGATCTGAAATGTTCTGGCGATACCTCGCGCCGCCCGCTGATGCTGAGCGAGGCGGGTCACGTCGGTCCCGAACAGCCTGATTGTGCCCGCGGTCGCCTGGAGCTCGCCGCTGATGAGATTGAACAGCGTCGTCTTGCCCGCGCCGTTCGGCCCGATGACCGCATGACGCTCACCGGGCTGAACCGTCAGGTTGACATTGTCGACCGCTTTGAGGCCGCCGAAGTGTCTGGAGACGCCCTCGAGCACGAGGCAAGCCGAAGAACGCTGCATTCTTCCATCCTCGCGTTTACCGCCGCGAGTACAGAGGTTGTTTCAGGTAATCCCCGGGATTGTACTTCCAGAACTGCGTCACCTCCGGGAAGGTCTCGATCACCGTGTTCTGCAGCTCACCGTGCACGCGCTCGACCTTGCGGATGTAGACGTTCTCGATGGGGTTGCCGTAATCGTCCAGCCTCAGGGGTCCGCGAGGGAGATCCTGAAGCTTCACAGTGCGGAGCGCGTCGACCAGCGCCGCCGAATCTTCCACGTTGCCGCGAACGGCGTCGATGGCCGCGACAACCCACTTGGCGCCTGTGTACATACTCTCAGAGTAATAGCTCGGCACGCGTTTGTAGTGCGCGCGGTACGCGGCCACAAACTTCGTGTTCGCCGGAGTGGCCAGCGCCGCGCTGTAATGCAGCGGCGTGATCACGCCCAGCGCCTCGTCCCCCATGAACGGCAGCACGTGCTCGTCGGTTGTCGTACCCGCCCCAATCAGCGGTATCCGCTGCTTGAGCCCAAACTCCTGGTATTGCCTCATGAACTGAAGCGCGGATCGGCCGAGGAACAGCGCGTATACCGCATCGACGTCTCGCGAGATCTGAGCCAGATACGGCGCGAAGTCGTGCACGAAGACGGGGCACCAGATCCTCTGAGTGACCCGCCCGCCCTCGACTTCGAAGGTCCGGCGGAAACCGCCCACCGATTCCCATCCAAACGCGTAATCGAGCGCGACGGTCGCAACCTTCCGCAGCTTCAGCGTGTGGTACGCATACTCGCCGAAGGCATGGTTGGGTTGACTGCCGCTGTAGCCGGTCCGCACGATCCACTTGCTCCTTCGTCGCTGCGTCAGATCGTCCGCGGACACGACCGGAAACACCATGGGAATGCGCATGGAATCGATATACGGCGCCAGCGCGTATCCGGTCGACGAGAGCAGCGCGCCCGTCATCAGGTGAACCTTGTCACGCTCGACCAGCTTCCTGGTCTTCGTGAGGCCGACCGCGGGAATGGCCTCGTCGTCTTCGACGAGGATTTCGATGGGCCTTCCGCCGGCGTGGTAGCCGATTTCCTCCAGGTGCAGGAGGAAGCCGTTCAGAATGTCGCGGCCGTTCTGCGCATTGGGACCCGAGAGCGGCGCAATGAACCCGATCTTGATCGGGCCGTCAGCTTTCGCCCTCGCTCCCTGACTGCCTGCGAGCGTCCCGGCGGCAGCGAGCAGCACGAAGACCACACAACATCGCCGATCGGCGATCGCACGATCGGCGATCTTCATGAGCCCGCTCGATGGCGGCGGCGCAGGTTCCACAGTCCCTGCGGCGCGCCGAGCATCGTGACGATGTAGACGGTGCCGAGGATGAGCAGCCAGCGCTGAGTGTAGGCACTGATGACGTTCTTCAAAACGACGATCGCGCCGGCCCCGAGCGCGGGACCCACCAGTGTTCCTGGACCTCCCAGCGTGACCATCAGGAACAGCTCGGAGGACGCCGTCAAGTCCAGATACGTCGGGCTCACGAAGCCGTTGTAATAGGCCCAGACAACTCCGGCCACGCTGGCAAACGCGCCGGCCATCACGTAGCTGATATAGCAGTGCAGCCACGTGTTGAAGCCCAGGCTCTTCATCCGTGATTCGTTTTCGCGGATGCCTCTCAGCGTGAAGCCGAACGGGGAACTGACAATGAGCGCCATGAAGACGCCGCAGACGACGAACACGAGCAACGTGACGTAGTAGAAGGCGACGGGTCCCGTCACCGGCAGCCCCGCATGCGCTTCGAGCCGCGGGATGCCGGAGATCCCGTTGTCTCCGCCGGTCACCGGAATCCACCGGTAGCTGAGACCCCACAGCACCATGCCGAGCGCGAGCGTAATCATCAGAAAGTAGACGTCGCGCACGTGCGAGACCAGCAAGCCGAGCGCTGCGCTGAGCATCGTGCCCAGAAGGATCCCGCTCGCGACGCACGTCCAGAAGCCAGCGTGGTGAGCGGTGGAAAGGACGGCGACGGTGTAGGCGGCCACTCCGAAAAAGCCGGCGTGGCCGAGCGACGGCAGACCGGTGTACCCCAGCAGAAGGTCGAGGCTCATGGCCAGGATCGCAAAGATCATCATCTGCGTGAGCAGACCAACCCAATACGACGTGAGCACGGAGGGGCCGGCGACCAGGAGGACGAGGATCGAGACGACAACGGGGACGGTCTTCAGCGCGAGAGCAGGTACGCCGGGGACGGTCTTCCGCCTTCGCCTAAAGCTTCGGCCGATCGCCGCATTTTTGGCGGAGGCGGTCGGACCGTCACCTGCATGTTTGTTACTCTCTGCCATAGAGTCCCGTTGGCTTGACGGCGAGGACGATTGCCATCGGCGCGAACAAGGTGAAGTACGACAGTTCGGGGACGAGCGCCTTCCCAAAGTTGTCGATCAGGCCGACGGCGATGCTGCCGACCAGCGCGCCCTTCAGACTGCCCATGCCGCCGACGATGACCACCACGAAGGCCATGGGCAGCAGGTCGAGATCCATTCCGGCATAACCGCCGAGAATCGGCCCACCCATGACACCCCCGAACGCCGCCAGGCCCGCTCCCGCGGCGAACACGCCGCCGGAGAGAAGCGCCACATTGATGCCGGTGGCCGCCGCCATCTCGGGATCATCCACCACCGCGCGCAATCTGGCGCCGACCAGCGTCTTTTCATTCAGCGTCCACAGCAACACGCCGATGACGGCGGAAACAGCCATGACGAAGAGGCGATAAATCGGGAAAACGATGTCGCTCGCGGTCGTGGAGCCACGCAAGGCCACGGGGTATGCCAGCGTGAACGGGTCGCCGCCCCAGATCATGAAGGCCGCATCGCGGAACAACAGCGCAAATCCCATGGTGATCATCATCTGCGCGAGCGGCTGCGACGCGAACCGGCGCAGGAACAGACGCTCGACCGCAAAGCCGGTGCAGGCGACGATCAGGACCGCCGCCAGCGTGCCGAGAAAGAGGCTCTGCGTCCGCGCGATGACCGTGTACGCGATATACACTCCGAGCATGTAGAACGAGCCGTGTGCGATGTTCACGATGCGCATGACGCCGAAAACGAGCGTGAGCCCGCTGGCAATCAGGAACAGCAAGGCCGCGGAGAACAGGCCGTTGAGGGTTTGTGTGATGAAGTAGATCAAGTTACTGAGTTAGTGAATTGGTGAGTTGGTGAATTGGTGAATTGGTGAATTGGTGAATTCAAATCACCACATCACCAAATCACCAAATCGCCAATTCTCTACTGTCCCCCCCGCCCTCGGCCGGTCGGCGGCGTTGGTGGCGTCAGCGGCGGCTGAGGTCCAAGTACCTTGGTGAGCGCGGTGTAGGCGCACATCTCATCGGCGTTCCCGCCGCCGACGCCGACGGCGCCAATCAACTGATCCTCGACGACGATGGGCAGGCCGCCGCTGACGAAGTAGTAGGCGAGGCCAGACGCTTTGCCGAGATCCAGCCGAATCAGCCGCCCGTCGACGTTATTGAACCGCTGCGCGACGGCGCTGGACGAGGACCGCGCGTACAGCGCGGTCTTGGCTTTCAACAACCCGGTCTCGACGCCAATCGGCAGCACGCCGTCCATCACGTGCGCGTGGACAATGTCTCCCGTCGGACCAAGGACGAAGATGGAGATGGACTGCGGCGGGGTGCTCGTCTTCGAGAACTCGACGCACGCGTCGGCGATGGCCTTGGCGGTGTCGGCGTTGATCTGCGTTTTCATCAACGTCCGCTTCGCGACCTCGTTCGAGACCGTGGCCTTCGAGAGCGGCGCGGGGTTCGCACCCTGCGCCCACGCACTGGCGGTGACGAACACGAACGCGGCCGTCAAGACTTTCCTGATCATCTTTTTCTCCTTCGCTCGCTAGATTTCCCCGCCACCGGGGGCGGGACGACCGCCCCTGCCCGACCTACCGCCCTGCCCGACCTATTCGCCTTACCCGACCTACCCG
>WNEY01000076.1_pt1 | contig 56630 bp, 47 predicted proteins | sample 5400531 | NCBI WGS metagenome assembly WNEY01 (sample SAMN13153338, study PRJNA577476) | soil metagenome | isolation source: 200 cm saprolite under Douglas fir tree site 1 | place: USA:California | collected 2015-04-18 | reverse complement strand
ATCCTCATGCGGCTCGTCCTCCTCGGCCCACCCGGAGCCGGCAAGGGAACCCAGGCCACGAAACTCGCGGCGTACCTCGGCGTGCCTCACGTCTCGACGGGCGACATCTTGCGGCACAACGTCACGGAACGCACGGAACTCGGGAAGAAGGCGAAGGCGTACATGGACGCGGGCGGGCTCGTGCCGGACGACCTCGTAATCGCGATGACGGAACGGCGGCTCAAGGAGCCCGATGCGAAGAAGGGGTTCATCCTCGACGGATTCCCACGGACGCTCGCCCAGGCGGAGGCGCTTTCGAAGTTCACGAAGCTCGACGCCGCGGTGAACTTGTTCCTCGAACCGGAGGAGCTGATCAAGCGGAACACGGGCCGTCGGGTCTGCCCGAAAGACGATACGGTCTATCACATCTTCATGAACCCGCCGAAGAAGTCGGGGATCTGCGACAAATGCGGCACGCCGTTGATCATCCGCGACGATGATCGAGAGGACGTCGTGCGAACCCGGATCGAGACGTACGAGAGGCAGACGGCGCCGCTGATCAAGTATTACCGGGACCGCGGGTTACTGCGCGAAGTCTACGCGAGCGGCCTGATCGAGGAGATTTTTCTCCGGACGATCGAAGTGCTCAAGGAATCCGTGCCGCCTCGCGGGCGATAACTGTTATATCGGCGCCGCGATGCGACCGGTGCGCCCGAGTGGGGTAGCTTGGATATCCTAGAAGCCTGCGGAGCTTCAGACCTGGGTTCGAATCCCAGCTCGGGCGTCGTGCTCCTCGGACGTTGGATGGAAGCGCGCAACCGTCGAAAAGCTGGTCGTGTACGGCGAATTCCCCCTGGCGTTTGCAAAATGCCATCTTCCATGGGAGAGCGCCCGGATATGGGATGGGGCCATGAAGGAAGAGAATGTAAGCGATGATTTCGCAAGCCTTCGGTTCCCCTCGCCGACGCAGAAGGTGTATCCCGGCAACTTGGCGCGGGGAGCCGCATGTGTGCTATTGGCCTTCACCGCGGTAGTCACCGGAGGGCTGGCTGTCAGTCAAATCCTGAGCCATGCCCCAATCGAGGGGCCCGGAGGTTTGTGGGGCTCCGTCTTCCTCTTAGGGGTCATCTGCTTCCTCGCGAGTTTCTACGGATTCATGGTGACCAGGGTCCGTGGGTTCCGTGTCCTGGACGGAATCATGACCCTCGTCGCGCCTGTACGCACAGTATCTGGGAGCCGCATCCGGCGCGTCGCGCTCGAGGAGATTGTCTCTGCGGAACGCATCAGACAGCCAGGCGCCGACCCTGGCATTCTGGTGACCTTGAAGGACGGCACGAAATTCCCAGTCTTCGACGGGGATCTCCCCGGGGGCGGCGGCCGGTCCTTCCTCGATCGCCTCGCTGCGGCCGTCGCTGGGCGCGTCAGAGCCCAGCCGACCGAGGTGAGAGGTGAAGGCTCGACGTGATAGGTTCTAGGTCAGACGACCATGGGACTCTCGGTCGAGTCCCTACCTCGCTCTCCGACTAACACTAGCACCGGTGTCATCGGTCAACATCGACTCGGTGATTCGCAAATGATCCGCGGTCTTGCGCTGCCGTGGTTCGATCCCGGCAGTGCTCGAACTCGAGAGTGGATTTAAGTCGGTTCACGTCATCTTTCTACGCGCGTGGCATCCCCCTACCCGTGCCTTCAAGCAGTTGCACTTTTCGTTGCTGGCCTCGCGGTCGTTTCGTCTGCGTGGGCTTCCCCAATCGCATCCCGGCGGCTCGCAGATAATCCTGGCCTCACGACCTTACCATCAGAACCCGCGGTGTCGTCAGCATCGAAGGTCGACTCCATCGTCCCACCGGGAGACCATGGGATTCGTCTCACCCAGACCGGATCCGCAGCACCCACAGTGAGTGCCGCCGTTCCAGTGGATTCGTTCGAGGGCCTTCATTTCGGGACGAACGGACCCTATCAGGACCGCTACGTCCCGCCCGACGTTCAGCTGGCCGCCGGGCCGCACCACATCGTCGAGATGGTGAACCTCCTCGGCCGGATCTCGACGAAACAGGGAGGCGAGGTCCGGACCTTCTCCCTCGCCCCGTTCTTCGGCGCCCCCTCGACCGATTTTCTGAGCGACCCGAAGGTCCACTTTGACGCCGCGAGTGGGCGGTGGTTCGCGACCGTCACGGACATCACCACGGGCAGCGTCCTCCTCGAGGTCTCCGCGACGGACGACCCGACCGGCGCCTGGAGCGGCTACGCGGTCTCGACGACGACGGGCTGCGCGGACCAGCCGTTGCTCGGGATCAGCGATCTCGTGGTCGTCTTGTCCGCGAACGACTACTCCTCGTGCACCTCGAGGCCGGTGTATCTCGGCGTCCAGTACTGGGTGTTGAACAAGACGGATCTCCTGAGCGGCGCGCCTGCGCGGTCGATGAGCTTCGGGCCGGACCCCACCCTGTTCTCCGTGCAGCCCGTCCAATCGCTCGCCCCCACGGACACCCAGTTCATGGTGACGCTCGGAAGCGGCCCGACGAGCACCTTGACGCTGTTCTCGATCACCGGGGTCCCACCCGGCCTCGTGCTCGTGTCGCGTCAAGACCTCGCGGTCCAAAGGACGGCAGTCCCGCCGAGCGCGCCGCAACCCGGCACGAAGAACAAGCTTGACACGGGAGACGCCCGGGTCCAAGACGCGATGTGGGTGGACGGCCGCCTCTGGCTCTCCCTGGACGACGGCTGCACGCCACCGGGCGACAATCTCGTGCGGTCGTGCGCGCGACTGATCGAGGTCGACACCGCGAACGCGTCGATTGTGCAAGACTTCGACCTGGGGGTCGTCGGAAAACACGTGTTCTACCCGGCCCTTCGGACGGACCGCGAAGGCCACCTCATCGTCGTCGTCGGCGAATCGTCGTCGGCCGAGTTCCCCGGGGTCATGGTCGCGGATCGGTCGGCGACCGACCCGCCGAACACGATTGGGACGCCTCAGCTCGTCCGGATTGGCGAAGCCCCGGAAACCCTCGCGTGTTCCGGCTCCGTGTGCCGGTACGGAGACTACTTCGGCGCGGCCCGCGACCCGTCGGATCCCGGGATCGTGTGGGTCGCGGGCGAGTACGGGACATCGTCCGGTTGGGCGACGTTCATCGCGGCGATGTCCGAGACGGTTCGGCTCACCCTGAGTTACTCGGTGCAGGGGGGCTCCGGATACACTCCGCCCACGCTGACCTACGTGAGCGGCGGCCAGGCCACAAATGCAACGCTCACCACCACGCCGACCGCCTACGTCCTCGATGCAGGCACGTCATGGTCCGTCCCGAACGTCCTCGGGGGCTCGACCGGGACCGAACGATGGGCGACGAACCAGGCCGCGTCCGGCACGGCAACGGGATCCGCGACGATTACGTTCGCCTATGCGCATCAGTTCTCGGAATCGTTCGCGTACCGGGTGGCGGGCGGAGGATCCGGCTACGCCGCGCCGTCGGTGAGCTACACCCAGTTCGCTCTCCCTGTCTCGAATGCAGCGAACGTGACGGCCTGGGTCGACGCGGGCAGCCCGTACGGATTCCCGTTGTCCCTCGGAGGCTCGAACGCGTCCGTGCGCTGGCAGGCCGATGCGCAGAGCGTGAACGGAACCGTGTTCTCGAGCGGCACGATCGAGGTTGGTTATCGGCATCAGGCGTTTCTCGCCTTCGCCGTCGAAGGGCCGTCCGGGTCCACCCTCTCGCCGTCTTCCGGTTGGTATGACGTCGGCGGGTCTGTCCAGCCGACGGTCGGAGTCCCCGCAGGATGGGCGGTGGGCGAGTGGCGAGGCGCGGGACCGGGCGCCTACTCCGGAACGCAGCCCTCTCCGACGATTCTCGTGATCGGTTCTTTCTCGGAGACCGCGATCCTCTACGCCGGTCTCACGATCACCGCAGGCGGGGGCGGTTCCGTTTTGTACACGTATTCCGGTGGAGCCGGGACGATTCCCGGGGGGACGTCGCACACCGTGTACGTGCCGCCCGGGACGAACGTCTCGCTCGTCGAGAACCCCTCGTCCGCCTACGCGTTTTCAGGATGGAGCGGCGCGGCCTCGGGGAATCAGTCGAGCGTCCGAGTCACGGTGACGGAGCCCGCCCGGGTGACCGCGAGCTTTTCCCTCACGGCAACCGCGGCGTTCGCGCTCTATTCCGCAATCGGCGCGGTGATCCTGGTCGCCATCCTGCTGGTCGTCGCGGTTGTGCGGCGGAGACGACGCGCCGTACCTCCCCCACCGCCGCCTCCGCCCCCGCTACCGCCCCCGCCGATGCCGCCACCCCAATGACCGTCGGCTCACATCGAAGGCGGCCCGTCGAGCTCACATGAAACCAAGGGGGCCGAGCTTCTCCGGCAGGTACGTGTCCGTGACATAGTCGAGACCGTACTTGGCGAGCGCCTGCTGCTCCGCTTTCTTGTTCATCTGGAGCATCGTCTGAATCTCGTTCCGCCAGAACTCATCGTTGAAGCGAGGGTCCGACATCTCCGCATTGAGGGCGCCAACGTCCCGGGGCGTCAACACGTCGGTCGGAAGCTCGTAGTTCAGGATGTCGCTGGCGGTGATCCCGACGAACTCCGCTGTGGGAGTCGCAAGGTACTCGGAGATGTGTGCTGTCTTGATCGCCCCATAGGCCACGGATGCGTGGATTCGAAAGCTCCAAGGGTCTCCGTCTGTAAAGGTCGCGCATGGGAGCTTCAGCTCTTCGTTCAGTCGCTTGAGCAAGCGCCGTGTGCTTCGACTCGGCTGCCCCTTCAGGTGAACCAGGATGCACTTCGCGTCCTCGTCAAATCCGTTCTCCACGAGGCGGTCGAACATACCGCCGGTCTCGATGGCCAGGATGAATTTCGCATCGGCTTCGACGAGCTTGACCTTCTCCTTCTCCACATTGTACGGGATCGTGTAGCCCGCGTCGCCAACGTCGTCGCGGCAGTTGATCCGCTTTCGGTCACCGGTCCGCGTGATTTCCTCGATCGTCAGGTTCCCGACGACGCTCGCCCCGCTCTCTTCCGGACGGAGTTTGAAGTCCTCCCGGAGGAGTTGCGTGATCACCTCGAGGTCCTCCGCGAGGAGGTTCGATTCTTCCTGCGCGTGGAACTTCGCGATGTCCCATCCTTCGGAGATGTAGTACATCTCCCTCAGGGTCGAGGACTTGTTCTCCCGGATCATGTCGCGGATGAATTCAAGGACGTACATCGTCCGAAGCAGCATGAGGGCCCCTTTGAGCTTCTTCGCGCTCCGAACGCCCATCAGGTGGCCGTACTTCCAGACCGCGTGTTTCGGGTCGAAGCGGATGTTCGCCTTCGTTCGGAGCGGGATCTTCATCTTCGGGATCTGCCCGCCGTCCAACTCGTCGTAGATTTCCTCCGCAATCCCGTAGAGCGCGTCGACGGCCTTGCTCGGCGCCGGCGCGGCGGCTTTCTTCTTATTCGTCATCGAGCGCCTCTTCCGTCTCGTCGTAATCGATCTCGCCCTCTTCCTCCGCCTCCGCGGCGGGCGCCTCTTCCCCTTCGAACTCGGCGTAGTTCAGCTCCCAGTCGCCTGGCAACGGCTCCGCGCCGATCACGAGGCCCGGGTTGATGCCGCTCACGTAGAGGTCGGACTCATCGTACTCGGCCTCGTCGAGCCCTTGGAGGGTGAAGCCGACCGTGGATTTCTTCACGCTGTCGATCCGCTTGAGTTCCCAGGTGATCTTCCCATCCTCTCGGACCTCGGACGGCTCCGGGTCGAACGACTTCGGCGCGATGCCGCGAGGCAGGAGCAAGTGGAGGTTCAGCTTCTTCCCCGCGTCCGTGAAGTTGTGCACGTTGATCGTGACCGTGTGCCGCTTCAGCTTGGGATCGTACGCGATGTCCTCGTCCATCCAGACGACGCCCATGATCTTCGTGATCGTCGCGTCCAGGACGGGGACCTTCTTGTTCACGATCTTCGCGGACTTGTCCGCGATCCGCGGCAGGATGAGCTGGACAATCTCGAACTTCTCCTTCGTCTTCGCGCGGTGGGCCTTCTTCGTCAGGTGCGTCTTGAGGCGACGCCCGCATTCCTTGACCGCGAGGTCGAGTTCCGTCAGGATCTCTTCGATCGGAGCGACCGCTTCCTTCGCTTCCGAAGCAAAGGGCACTTTCGTCGAGCAGAGGTGAACGAGGACGATTGCCGGGCCGAACGGCACGCCTTGACCCCCGCGTTGTTCGAGTCCGTACCGTCTCCAGTCGACGGCCATCACGGCCTGCGTGAGCGCGCAGCCGCCCGCCTGGTAGAGGAGCGGCACCCGGTTCGCGAATCGGAGGATTTCCGCGGGCTGGTCCGGCGGCAGCTCCCCGCCATACACAATTCCCACTTCGATCTGGAACGGGTTGCCCGCATAGACGGCCGGGTCCCTCGTGAGCGGAGGCGCATAGAACTCGGGTCGAAGGGTGCCGAGGACGTTCTTCAATCCCTTCTTGATGAGACGCTCCCCGATCGGGCTGAGGCAATCCGTCGGAGGGGCCATGAGCTTCGCGGTCTGCATCGCCTCGTGCAACGCCTTCGACTCTTCGAGATGCAGGCTCTTCGGCTTCACCTCCGGATCGAGGCCCGCCGCATCGCACATTTCCTTCGCGACCCGCGAGGAAACCCGCGAGAACTCTTCCTCCAGGAACGCCGACAGCTTGTACGACTTCGTCTCCTTCATCATCTGCATCAGGGTGCCGAGTTCGATCCCGTGCGGATGGGGAAGGATCTCATTCGTCTTCGGCGGGAGGTCTTCCGTCGCGCGCTCGTAGACGATCGATTCTCCATCGGGGGCTTTGTACGAAATCCGCGCGTGGGGATTGACGATCGCCGTGGCCTTCAGATACTCTGGAATCGACTGTTTTCCCGCGACGTACCGGCCTCTGAGCGGGATCTCGACGCGGGTGCCGTGGGCCTTCTCCCAGATGACGAAGTCTTCCGAGATGAGGTTCGGTCGGTTCTTCTTCGTGTCGAGGATCAGCTCGATCTCGTAGGCGACGTCGTCCTCGGCGGTCTTCGATCGGATCCGGGTCGGCTTCCCGGTCGTGAGCTGGCCGTACATGACGGCGCCCGAGATTCCGAGGCCCATTTGGCCTCTCGATTGCCGGCGGGCATGGAACCGGGAGCCGTACAGGAGGCGGCCGAAGACGTTGGGGACCTGTTTTTTCACGATCCCGGGCCCGTTGTCTTCCACGACGACGACGAACTCGTCCTTGTCGACCTTGTTGACCTCGACGAGAATTTCAGGGAGGATCTCGGCCTCTTCGCAGGCGTCGGCGCTATTTTCCCAGGCCTCTTTGACGACCGTCAGCAGGGCTTTCGTCGGCGAATCGTAGCCGAGGATCTGCTTGTTTCGCTCGAAGAACTCGGAGACGCTGATCTCCCGCTGCTTCTTCGCGAGCTCTTCGGCGATGGACGTCGAGGGCATGCAATCACGGGGGAGGAGTCAGGAGGAGGCCCGGGGTCCCATCCCGTGGCCCCGCATGTTTGGGAGTTCCATTTAAGGTTTCCTGACGGAGCGTTCGCGGGTGATTCTATGGAGAGAGAACAGATGAAGCGGCTGCCCGGGGGTGGGCGAAAGTGCTCGATGGCGGAGTGCGTCACTCCTCGAAAACCGCGCCACACTTCGGGCACTTCTCGTCGTCTTCGCCGACGTCGGCACCGCAGTTCGTGCATGTGTAGGCGGCGGCTTTCGCGGCCTTCTCCGAAAGTTCCGACTTCGGCTTCCCGGCTGGCTCCTCTTTGGTACCGGGCTTCTCTTTGGGAATCTCGAGCGTCTTGCCAAGCTCCCGCGTCCGGAGCTGCCGCGTCCGGGCGGTGTACCACCACAGGAACAGGATGAGGTAGTAGAAGGTGAGCGGGAGGAGCATGGATGTCCCGGTGAAGTACAGGATGAGGCCGTAGAACGCCCCCCATGGCGCCGTGAGCGGCCCGAAGTCGACGTTCGAGACCGTCCAGTTTAGCGGGTTCGTAATGTTATTCGTCACAGCGAAACCGTACACATAGATCGCATTAGTCAGGCTTTGCTGGGTTTGGTACCAGGTGCCGTTCCTCGGGTTTCTCGTGGCGTTCCCCGGGCTCGGCGTCATCTGGACCGGCGGTTGATCGACGAACGAGATTCCCGAGATGATCGTGAGGTTCAGCCAGACCGTGTAGTTGTCGGGAGTGGCGTTGACGGTCGTCCTCAGTTTCACTCGGAACGTGAACGTCGCCGAAGGATCGGCGCGATACGGGGCGACGGTCCCGTTGGATAAAGCCATCGTCGGGCTCGAGCCGCCGCCATCGGGGAAACTCTGGCGGGGAATCGCTTGGTTCTCGGAGACGAGCATCTGCGTCCCGATGGCGGTCGCCACGAGGATTGCGATGAGGAAGACGGGCAGCGCGTTCACCGCGAGGCGCCGGACCTTCCGCTCCCCGAACCAGTATGGGAAGAGGAACACGATGAGCGGCATCAGGATGACGACGAGGCAGGTGAGCGCGCTCGTTGCGAGGAAGTACATCAGGGAGACAACGAGGCCCAGGAGGACGATGTACGTGACCCGGAACCAGGGGGTCTTGCGGAACGCGCGGAACAGGTTCACCAGCCGGAGGGCGAAGGTGTCCTCGGAAGCCACGAAACCGTCCGATGCGGCCTTTTTGATAAATAGTTATGCCGCGACTCCGGAGGCCACGGTTCCCGCCTCCGAGTTCCACGGCCGAGGGTTCTTATATGTTCGTCAAAATAGCGCGGGACTTCCTCGGGTAGGCGGCGGATGAAGAAGCTCGTCGTGGCGATTGGCGGGAATGCGCTCGCGCCCGCGAGTGACTCTGCGGATGCGGCGGCCCAGCGCCGACGAATCGAAGCCACGTGCGCACGGCTCGCGGACCTCATTCAGGCGGGCCACGATGTCGTCCTGACGCATGGGAACGGACCGCAGGTCGGAAACATCCTCCTGCAGAACGAGGAGACCCGCCACTTGGTGCCCGCGATGCCGCTTGACGTCTGCGGCGCGGAGAGCCAGGCGCAGATCGGCTATGTCTTGGCGCAATCGTTGCGCAACGAGTTTGCGTCCCGTAAGGTTGAACGCGACGTCGTCTGCGTCGTGACCCAAGTGCTCGTCGACGCAAAGGATCCCGCCTTCGCGAACCCGACGAAACCGATCGGACCCTACTATACGCGGGAAGACGAGATCATCGTCAAGAAGGCGAAAGGCTGGAAGATGGTGTACGACCAACGGGGCGGCTGGCGCCGCGTCGTGCCCTCCCCGCGGCCCATTGACGTCGTCGAGAAAGACGTCCTCCGGAGACTCGTGGGCAACGGCGACGGACGGGTCGTCATCGCGGCGGGTGGGGGAGGCATCCCGGTCGTCCGGAGGGACGGCAAGTTGGTCGGCGTGGAGGCGGTGATTGACAAGGATCTCGCGGCCGCGGTGCTCGCCGGGTCGATCGGGTGGAAGCACCTCGTGATCGCGACGGACGTCCCGCGGGTCGCCCTCGACTTCGGCAAGCCGAGCCAGCGGTTCCTCGATCGGCTCACGGCCTCCGAGGCGAGGAAGTACCTTGCACAAGGGGAGTTCCCCCCGGGCAGCATGGGGCCGAAGATCGAGGCGGTCGTCGAGTTCTTGGAGGCCGGAGGCGAACACGCGGTGATCACGGACCTCGAACATCTCGGGCCCGCGGTCGAGGGGAAAGCCGGGACCCGGATCGAGAAGAAGTGAGCGCGGAAGGATTTTGCCCGCGCAGGCCGTTCGCCGGGTACGATGGCAAAGGTCCCGAAGCGATGGTACGAGGACTTCTTCGGGTCCGATTACCTGATCCGATACGTCCATCCGGAGACGCCGGCCCAAGTCGACGCGATCGACAAGATCCTGCACCTCCGGAAAGGCGGGCGCATCCTGGACGTCGGGTGCGGCGCCGGCCGCCATTCGGTCGGCCTCGCGCAGCGCGGGTACCACGTCACCGGATTCGACCTCTCCGCGCCCCTCCTGGCCAAGGCTCGGAAAGCCGCGCGCGGCGCCGGCGTCAAGCCCACCTTCGTCCAAGGGGACATGCGTCGTCTGCGATTCCGGGGCGCCTTCGATGCGGCGATCTCGATGTTCACATCCTTCGGGTTTTTTGATCGGCAAGAAGAGGATCGCGAAGTCCTACGGGGAATCGCTCGAGCCCTCCGGCCGCGCGGCAAGTTCCTGATGGAGCTGTTCAATCGCGACAGCCTCGTGGGGCGGATGCCGTCGCAGAGCTGGCAGGCGCGCGACGACGGGACGGTCGTCCTTGAAGACGCATCGTTCGACCTGCTCCGGGGGCGTTTTGAGACCCGCCAGGTGATCATCGATCGGAAGGGAACGCGGGAGTTCACCGCGTCGGTCCGTGCGTACACCCTGGCGGAGCTCAGGGAGATGCTCGACGGGGTCGGCCTGTTCGTCCATCGGGTGCTCGGCGGCTTGGACTTGTCACCGTACACGGCTCGGTCGTGGCGGATGGTCTTGTATGCGGTCAAAGGCCTCGAGGCCGAAGGCATCCGCACTGTGTGGTAGGAGAGACGCTTTTGACGCTGCTCTCCCATGTCCCCGCGGTGACGCGATGGCGAAAGCGGTGTCCGGTCCACTGACCGGTGCGAAGCTCGAGACGGTCTTCGTGTGGGTCCGCGATTTCAAGCGGATGCGAGCGTTCTATCACGAAACGCTCGGCTTGCCGATTGCCTACGAGAACCCCCATTTCGTCGACCTCCGCTCGGGGGATTGTTCAATCGCCCTCCACTCGGAACGCGAGACGCACGCCCGGAGCGACAGCTGGCACATGGAGTTCCTCGTGAGGGACATCGACGCCGCGGTGAGCGAACTCTCGCGTCGAGGCGTCGACGTGGCCCCGATCCGCGCCGAGAGCTTCGGTCGGACTACGACATTCCGGGACCCGGAAGGAAACGAGATCGGGCTCGAGGAACCCGCGAAGCGCGGGCGTTGAAAAGTTTTTAGCGGTCCGACCCGCTCGGTTTCACATCGCATGGCGATTGAAGACCAGATCAAGGCCGTCGAGGACGAGATTCAGAAGACGCCCTACAACAAGGCGACCCAGCACCATATCGGGAAGCTGAAGGCGAAACTCGCACGGCTCAAGGACGAGCAGGAGACCCGGCGACTCAAATCCGGCGGCGGGGGACCGAGCTACGCGGTCAAGAAGAGCGGGAACGCGACGGTCGGCTTGGTCGGCTTCCCGTCCGTCGGCAAGTCGACGTTGCTGAATCAGATCACGGACGCGACGAGCGCGGTCGCCGCGTACGACTTCACGACCTTGGACGTGATCCCCGGGTTGCTCGAGCACCGGGGCGCGAAGATTCAGGTCCTCGACATGCCCGGGCTGATCCGAGGCGCGTCGAAAGGCCGCGGCCGCGGGCGGGAGGTCCTCTCCGTCGCCCGTGCGTGCGATCTGATCCTGTTGATGATCGACGTCTTCGAGACCCATGTCGACGTCCTCGTGGACGAGCTTCGGCTCGCGGGGATCCGGCTCAACGAGCGGCCCGCGGACGTCACGCTGACCAGGGGCCGCCGCGGAGGCCTCACGATCAACCCGACCGTTCGGCTGACGAAGCTCGACGAGGAGATGGTTGCGGACATCTGCCGGGAGTGGGGATACCTGAACGGCACGGTCGTTGTGCGCCAGGACATCACAGAGGACCAGCTGATTGACGTCCTCTCGGGGAACCGCGTGTACGTGCGGGCGTTCGTCCTCGTGAACAAGATCGATCTCGTCTCTTCCGACTACGTGAAGCAGCTCCAGTCGAAGTTGCCGGACTGGAAGCTCATCCCGATTTCCGCAGAGAAAGGGGTCGGTCTCACGCGCCTGAAGGACGAAATCTACGAGACCCTCCGCTTCATGCGGGTCTTCCTGAAGCCTCAAGGGAAAGAGGCCGACATGGCGGATCCGCTCATCGTGAAGGCCGGTTCCGACGTCGGCATGGTGTGCGATGCGATACATCGGGAATGGCGCAGCCGGTTTCGGTACGCGAACGTCTGGGGCCTGTCCGCGCAGTTCGCGGGGCAAAAGGTGGGACTCGACCACGGGCTACAGGATGCGGACATCCTCACGATCGTGCTGAAGAAAGGGTGAGGCTTGCGCGCCCGTTGAAGGCCGCATACGGGAAGCTATGGACTGGTATGCGGCCAGATATCGCGATCGGGGCGTTCCTTTGCCTGCTAAGTTCGCAGGACCATCCCAGTGAGGATTGTGTTCCTGGTCGACTTTAGGGTATCATCTGGCAACCACTCGACCGGCGTCGAGGCCGTCCGAAAGCTCGGACGCCTCCAGGCGGGTTCCCCACCGCCAGCCGTAGAAAATCAGCCCATATCCCATCGCCGTGGAACCCGAGGGGAAGGGCAGGAAGATCCACCAATACCCTTCTGGCGGCAGGCTGACCTGGGCGGAGGCGGCGAACAGGCCGACGAGTCCGACGGCTGCGGCCACCGCGAGGGCGAGGACGCCGATCCAGACGGTCTTTCGTGGCGTTCCAGCCGGGAGGAATCGGGAGTAACCCCAGAAAATGAACGCGTGACACAACACGACAGGCGCGAACACGGCCGGATGGAAGGGGAAGAGCGGAACGAGTGGGAACAGGAGAAAGAGCGAGGAGTACGTGTCCCGACCCAAACGAAGCAGGTACAACGGCCCCAGGTAAACGGCCGCGACGAAACTGAGCACGGACACGATCCAAGCCAGGCGTCCCCGGTTCAGACGTAGGGTCCCACCGCCATCGCTGAACCCGCTACTTGTGGCGGCAAAGAGGGTGACCCAGGCGAATAGATGGAGCCAGAGACCAACGACCACCAGGACGGTCCACCATAGTAACTCGCCATACGTTGGAGACCGCAAACCTGGATAGGATACCGCCGCAGCGAGGAGAAATGAGAAACTTCCCGCTCCCAAGAGCCACGCGGCGCGTTCGAACAAGGCTGAAGGCGGCTGCGATGCGGGCCCGTCCTGCCATTCCGCCAGTTTCAACGTTGCCCCCGCGATCACGATAGTTGTCCCCAGGAGGCCAACGTAACCCACCGAGACGGCAAGCGAACCGAACAGCGTGGAGAGCCCGACGATCCAGAGGAACGGAAGGCCTCCCACCGTCGCGAACCAGAGGGTGGCCACGGCCAGAATGCGTCCTTCGGGTCGCTTACGGGCGACATACAGGCCGAAGAGGAAGACGAGGCCGAACGACACGATGGTCAGGAGGGAAAAGAAAAACAGTCCGATGAGACCCGTCCCGATCAACGCGGTCGCGGCTCCCGCGCACATCAGGATCCCGGCGAGCCGATCGGATGCCACGGTACGGACCTCCTCGTTCAGGAAAGCCGATGCATTTTACGCAGATCGCTCTCAAATGGTTTGAGTTCGGGTGGGACTGCGACGCCTGGGATCTCCGCGTTCAGCGGCAGAGCCTGGTCTCGCTTTCTCTTCCACACGTCCTCGTGGGAAGCGCTCCGCATGCACGCTCCCGCCGTACACGGACCGCCAAATCTTGTCCGTCGAGAACGGCGCGATCGGGGCGAGGAGCCGCACGAGGTCCCGCAGGCATGCGTGGAGCGTCCACCGGGCACCCGTGTCCCCTTCGTAGGCGCGGGCCTTGACCATCTCGACGTAGTGCGGCGCGAGCAGGTTCCAGAGGAACTCCCGGCATCGGTTCGAGGGCTGGAACAGGTTCAGATCCTCGTAGGCGCCGCGGCACGATTCGACGAGCCGGTTCAGCTCCGCGAGGATCCATTCGTCCGTGGGCTGGAGCTTGCCCGCATCTGGCTCGTCGAAGGAGGAGATGAATCGGGCGACGTTCCAGAGCTTCGTCACGAACTTCGCCGCGCCGCCGACCTTCGCCTCGTTGATGCGGAAGTCGTCTCCCGGGTTCGTCTCGCTCGCAACGAAAATCCGGATTGCGTCGGCCCCGTGTTTCTTAATCAGAGGCCAGGGGTCGATTACGTTTCCGATCGTGCGGTGCATCGCGTGCCCGCGCGTATCGAGGCCGAGGCCGTGGATGAACACCCGGTGGAACGGCTTCGACCGCCGAACGAGCCACGACTTGAGCATCGTGTAATAGAGCCATGTCCGGACGATCTCGCGGCCTTGCGGCCGAAGCGAGAGGGGGAAGTTCGCGGCGAAGAAGTTCGGGTCCCCGCCGTACCGAGTGAGGAACAGGTTCGACACGCTGGAGTCCATCCAGGTGTCGAACACGCGCTCCTCCCCGACGAAGTCCTTCGAACTGCACTTCGGGCACTTCGCGAACGGCGCGGGGTCCTTCCACGGGCGATAGTATTTCCCGGGAGGCGGCGCGAGCGTCTCCCCGCACTTCTTGCAGTACCATAGCGGGATCTCCGTGTGGTAATACCGCAGCCGGGAGATCGGCCAATCGATCGTCAGGCTGTCGATCCAGTCGAGGACAAGCTGTCGGTGCCGCGTCGGCCGGAACTCCATCTCGTGCGCGAGCCGACGGAGGTCGTCGCGGAACTCGAGCTGCTTCAGGTACCACGCGTCGGAGGAGAGGAACTCGATTGGGTTCAGGGTGCGCGAGCAGATTGGCGTCTTGTGCTGAACCGGCTCCAGCTTCTCGAGGAAACCGCCGGCCCGGAGTTGCTCGATTGCCTTCTCCCGGGCGGTTTCGACTTTTAGCCCTTTCAACGGTCCCGCGACTTCCGTCATTCTGCCGTGCTCATCGATCGCCTTCACGGGCTCGAGCCGCAGTTCGCGGAATAGCTGGAGGTCCACCATGTCGCCGTATGAGCAGATCATCGCGGCCCCGCTCCCGAACTCCGGCTTGGCCGTCGGATGAGCGAGGATTGGAACCTCGTGGCCGTATAGCGGAACCCGAGCCTTCTTCCCGCGGAGGCCGGCGAACCGCGCGTCTTCCGGATGGACGATTACCGCGCGGCACGACACGAGCAGCTCCGGCCGCGTCGTCGCGATCCGGATCTCCCCTCCCGATGTCAGCGGGAATTTCATCCAGACGAGGTTCGACGGCCGCTCCTCGTAGTCGATGTCGGCTTCGGCGAGGGGCGTTTCGCATACGGGGCACCAGAACGTCGGGCGCTCGCCGCGATAGAAGAGCCCTTTCGGCCAGAGCTCGAGGAAAATCGCCTGGCTGAAGGCGCGGTATTCGTCGGAATCCGTGTAGTACGTGTGCTCGAAGTCCGCCGACATGCCGACGCGGACCGCCAGCTCGAGGAGGCCGTTGCCAATCGCCTCGATCTCCTTGCGGCATTCCTGGATGAACGCCTCGCGGTCCCAGCGGTGGAGCGCCTTGCCCGTCTTCTTCTCGACCGTCCGCTCGATGTTGATACCGTTCCGGTCGAGGCCGAATGGGAACACCACAGCCCGGCCGAGCATCCGCTGCGCCCGGGCGATCATGTCGATCATCGCGTACGCCATCACGGCGCCGACGTGCCACGAGCCGCTCGGATACGGCGGCGGCGTGTCGATCACGTACGTCGACTGGCCACGCTCCGGGGCGAAGCGATACAGATCCGGCTCGGACCGCCACGCTTTCAGGACGTCTTCCTCGGAAGCCGGCTCCCACGTTTTCTCCCGGAGTTTCGGTTCGCCCATTGACGGCCGTCGAGAGTCGCGGAATCCATAAAAGGATTGTTCCGCGGCGAACGAGAGTTGTTCGACTGACCTCCCCGCGAAGAGCGAACGCTCGGACGAGCATACATCTCCTCAGAGGTACATTCCGTTTTCCCAGCCCATCGGGCGGAGCCGCCTCACTCGATGTACCGGAGCGCCTCGGCCGGCGGGATGCGAGACGCGCGGATCGCAGGCTCGGCGGTCGCCGCGACCGCCGCGACGGTAGTGAGTCCGATGATCAACGCGAGGTTGGGCCACGGCACGCTGAACACAACGATGTCCGCGAAGTACACAACGTAGATCTTGTACGCGAGGACGATCCCGAGTGCCACGCCGATCCCGATGCCCAAGACCGCGATGAGGGCGATCTCCCCGAGGAACGTCGCGAGGACCATTCGTTGCGTGAAGCCGATCGCCCGTAACGCCCCGATCTGCGTGCGTCGCTCGACGACCGCCCGCAGCGTGATGACCGCAAGCCCCGCGATCCCGACGAGCATCCCGATCCCCAGGTACGCTTGCATTAGCGTGAGGACCTGCTGGGATGAGTCGAACTCCTCTCCGATCGCCTCGCGGATGTCGATCGTCTGCAGGCCGTACGCGAAGTAGACCCGCTCGAGGTCCGCCCGGAACGCCGCGATGTCGACACCAGCCGCCATCTGGAAGAAATACGCCGTGTACCGTTCCGCCGGCGGGAAGACGGTCCGGACGACGCTCTGGTCCACGAACACGCCGGACGTGAACTGCAACGCTTGGGCGAGGACGCCGACGATCGTCAGGTTCACGGACCGGCCCGCAACGTCGTAGGCTCGGATCTGGTCGCCCCGCGTCAGACGGAGGCGGCTCTCATCCGGCACGAACTGGTTCGGGCCCGCGGCCGTCCGGTCGACGATCGCCAGGGTGTGATTGTACCGCAGGGAGAGCCAGACCTGATCGCGGGTGGTGAGCGCCTCCCGCTGTCCGCTCGACTCGTTCACGTACGACGGCAGGAAGCTCGTGAACCCGTACTGGTTCGTCTGGATCAGGAAATTGTCGACGCCCCAGAGCGTGTAGTCGTACGACCGATTCCCGCCAATCGCCTCGACCTTCGCCGGCATGACGCTCGCGCTCGAGGTCCCGTTGTAGCCACCGGCGAAGAGTGCCTCACTGAAGTTCGCCCGGAGAGATTCGCGGAAGTTCGGGATCTCGCTGTACGTCGTCGTGTACGCGATGACGTCGTAGCCGCCGGATTGCTGCTGGACGAACGATTCGAGGCTCGACGCTTGGAGGCCCTGGAGCATCGAGATCAGGGTGACCATGAAGAGGATCAGCGCGAACATTGCGACGGTCATCCCCGTGCGGAACCGTTTGTCCATTGGATAGGAGACCGCCGTCTTCAGGACGGGCCGTCCCGCGCCGCGGTTCGCTCGTCGGAGGAGTGCCCGCAACGCCTCGCTCACGTTGAACACCGCGATCACGATCCCGGATCCGACCAGGATGACCCCCGTCATCACGAACGCGACGGACACGTTGTCCGTTTGTTGGTTGAGTAAGCCGACGGGCATGAGGATCCAGGCGAGGTTGAAGGCCGCGGCGAGCGTGAGCGCCCCGCGGGCCCAACCGCGGGAAGCCGCGGCGATCCCCAGGCCGATCGCGAGGACGGGCGGTCCCGGGATTTTCCCCATCCCCGTATCGGCCGTGAAGCCCCACGCAGTCAGGATCGCGCCGGCGAGAGCGATGAGGGCGCCGGCGATGAGGACCTCCCGCGATCGCTCTTTCGTCCCGGGCTCCGGCAGGTCCCGGATTGCCCGTACGATGTTCAGGCGGCTGACCCGCCACGAGGCGACGAGGATCGTAATCCATGTGAGCGCGGTCCCGGCGACGAACGCCGTGACGACGGACGTCGGGTCGAAGTGGAACGTGACGGCAACCTCGCCGTGGGGGACGACCTTGTCGAAGAAGTACACCATCACGTACCCGAGGCCGAGGCCCGCGAGGGCACCGAGTGCGGCGGCGACGACCGCGTAGAACGTCCCCTCGAGGGCGAACGTCGCCAACAAGTCCCCACGGAGGAACCCGACCGCGCGGGCGACTCCGAGCTCCGGCTTCCGTTCCTCGGCGAGCATGACGAAGATGTTCACGATGAGCAAGACGCCCGCGAGGATGCCGAACGCGCCCATGACGAGGAACAGGTCCGTCGCGTCCCGGCCGACCTGGACCGCTTGCGCGATATCGTCCGCCTTCACGGGGTCGACCTGCAAGCCCACGAGATGGTTCCTCGCGATGCTCAGCCGCAAGTCGTGCGTCACCTGGTCGGACGAGGCGACGCCGTCCGCGACCCCGCCGACGTTCGAGACCCGGATCAGGTTGATCGCCCCGCTCTCGTTGAACGCGGCTTGGGCGCGGCCCAGGTCCACGAAGAGGATTGCCCGGCGGCCGTACGCCGCCTTCCCGATGTCGCGCACGATCGCGGCCACGCTCGCGTGGACGATCGTCTGGTTCGTCGTGCCATAGAACAGGGTGAGGTCTTCGCCCGGCGTCGCGTTCAGGTCCGCGGCCGCGCGTTCGTTCGCGAAGACCTCGGTCGGCCCGAGCTCGTTCGTGTCGGTCGTCCGACCGTCGAGCCGCGTCAGTGGGCCGAACGCTCCCTCGCGGGACGCATTCAGTCCCAACACGGTGATTTGCTGGTTCCCCTTGTTCCCCGCGACGTTCCGGACCGGCATGACCTTCACGAGCGCGGGGGCGATCCCGTCGACCGGGCTGTGGGCCGCCGCGAGGTCCGAGGCGATCTGCGTCGCGTTCGATTCGGCAAAGGAGAAGAGCTGGCCGTTGAACGCGTTCGAGACGAGCTCGTCGACCGCGCCGAGCCGCACGTATACGTCCTGGAGGAAGATGTAGCTCAGGGTGTCGCCGACGACGAGACTGGAGGAAATGATCGCGGTGCCGACGAGGAGGCCCGCGACGACGATCAGGACGCGCGACTTCCGGCGACCGATATTCCGCGCCGCGAGGCGGGCCAGGAGCGGCCGCAGGCCGACCACGATCGCCGCGAGGATGACCCCCACGAGGATGGCCCATGCGGACCAATCGGGGAGCGCCATTTCAGCCGCCCCGCGTCTCAGTCTCCTCGACGATCTGCCCGTTCCGCATCCGCAGGATCCGGTGGGCGCGCGAGCTGACGAGCGCATCGTGCGTCACGAGCACCAAGGTCTGCCCCGCCTCCCGGTTCAGGCGCACGAGCAGGTCCATGATCTGCGTCGACGTCTCGGAATCAAGGTTCCCGGTCGGCTCGTCGGCCCACACGATCGCGGGGTCGTTCACGAGAGCGCGCGCGATCGCGACGCGCTGTTGCTGGCCCGCGCTGAGCTGCGCGGGTTTGTGGTCCGCCCATCCGTCCAGTTCGACGGCGACCAGGAGGGCGAGCGCCTTCCGCCGCGCCTCCCGGGCCGGGACCTTCCCGACGAGCAGCGGCAGTTCGACGTTCTCGGCCGCCGTCAGCACGGGCAACAAGTTGTACGACTGGAACACGAATCCCATCCGGCGGGATCGGTAGCGGCTCTTCGCGTTGTCGTCCATCGAGGCGAGGGAGACGCCTTCGATGAAGACGTCGCCCGAGGTCAGGTCGTCGAGGCCGGAGAAGCAATTCAGGAGGGTCGTCTTCCCGCAGCCGGACGGTCCCATGATCGCGACCATCTCGCCGCGGGGGATCGCGAGGTTCACGCCGCGGAGTGCGTGGACCGTCACGGGACCGGAGTTGTACACCTTATGGGCGTCCACGCCCCGGATGATCGGCTCGACGGCCATGGGCTTCCGTTTCGATGAGCCGCGGCGTATTTAGGGTTTCCTTCCGACCCGTCGTTACTCCGGGTGGGCGACGAAGAAGTTCACGGTCCAGATGTCCTCGATCCCCGCGGGCGTCGTGAGCGGCCGGATGCGGGCCGCCAGCTCCGCGTCGAACGCCTTGCGGCCGTCGGCCGGCATCTCGCGCAGCTCGCGCTCATACCATCCGTAGGATCCGCCAAACCGGACGAGATCCTCGGGGTTCGCGAACCGCACCGGGAACTGTCGTTTCATCGACTCCCGTCGGTCGAATCCTTGGACGCGGAGCGCTTCGAGCACCGCGCGCGGGTCGCCCAGCGCTTTCGCCTCGGGATCCGACCGGACGAGCCGCACCGCCTCCCGGACTTGCGCGAGATCCGTCGATGGCGACCGCGTGCCGTGTTTCTCGAGCAGTTCCCGCAACGCGGCGAAGGACGGGTTCGGATCCGTCGGCCACTCGCTGAAGACGAACCGACCGGAGGGCTTCAGGACTCGATAGACTTCGTGGAACACGCGATCGTATCCGAGCGCAGGGACCCCGAGGTTGCTCGCCACGCCGTCGAAGAGCTTCCCGCGGTACACGATGTTGCGGGAGTCCAGCATCTCGAACCGGATGTTACGGATCCCGGCGTTCCCCGCGCGGTAGCTCGCGACGGAAATCGCGCCGTCCGCGAGGTCGATCGCGACGACGCCTTGCGGGAGCACACGCGGAGCGAGGAGGCATGCGAGGAGCCCGGTCCCCGTGCCGACGTCGAGGAACAGTTCATTCGCCTTCGGGTCCACGAGGCGGACGACCTCCTGGGCGATCGCTTCAAACCGCGGCGCCACGTTCTGGTCATACGCTTCCGCCATTCGGCTATACTCATCGACCCAGACGAGGGTCGCCTCGTTCGCGTTCACGGGCGCGCCGCGAACCCGCGAGCCGCGATAAAGACTTCGCGTGCCGCAAGGGTTTATGCCCGCGACGCAGGTTCCGTCCTCCGTGGCCGAGCTCGTCCCGCGTTTCAAGGAGGAACAGGTCTTCATCCTCCAAGCGTTCATCGTCCATTCGGTGCGGGAGAGCGGCCGAAAGGGCGTCGTCGTCGGGCTGAGCGGCGGGGTCGACTCGGCACTCGTCGTGAAACTGTGCGCGGATGCGATTGGCCCGGGACGGGTCTTGGCCGTCGGAATGCCCGATGGGAAGGGCGGCAAAGATCTCCGAGACGCGCGCAAGTGGGCGAAGGCGCTCGGGATCGAATTCCGGGTGGTCGGAATCGGCCCGGTCGTCACCGCCTTGGAGAAGCGGCTCAACGCCTTCGCGGCGGATGTGATTGCGCGGGGAAATCTCCGAGCGAGAGCGCGCATGGCCGTCCTCTATTTCATCGCGAACACCGAGGACCGCATTGTGATGGGCACCGGGAACAAGAGCGAGGCTCTCACGGGGTACTTTTCCAAGTGGGGGGACGGCGGTGTCGATTTCCTTCCCATCGGCGACCTGTACAAGACGCAGGTGAAGGAGATGGCCCGCTACGTCGGCGTGCCGCCTGAGATTGTAGAGAAAGTACCGACGGCCGGCCTGTGGCCGGGGCAGACCGACGAGGGCGAGCTCGGCATCTCCTACGCCGAGCTGGATCGGATTCTGCTGGGGATTGAGTTGCAACTGGAGCCCGAGGCGATTTCGGAGAAAGCGGCGGTGCCGCTCGACCATGTGAAGTACGTGCTGGGCCTCGTGGCGAAGAGCGTCCACAAGCGGAAGATGCCGCTAATCCCGAAGGTCGGAATACGCACGATTGGACTGGACTGGCGGGAGTAATCGCTGCCGTTCGTCGTACGCCGCAAGGAAGCGGGTGCGGTCATCGACGTCGAACACGATCTCACGGGCGGAAAGTCCGAAAGCCTGCCAGAAGCGCCGTGGTTTGCGGAGCCGACACGCCACGAGGTTCACCCGGCCGCCGGTCACGAACAGCATAGGCTGGCCGAACGGCCGGTTGATTCCGAGCGGAACGCGTTGGCGCTCGACATCGCTGGCCGACGTGAGCGCCTCGATCTCCGAGAACCGGACCACTGCACGGAAGTACCAACCTTGTCGCAAGATCAACCGCGACCGCGTGATCCAGTGTTGGGTCAGCAACGGCGAGAGGATGAACAGAAGACCATACGCTGCCAAGACGATCGCAAGGAGGACGATTGGCAGAAGCGGCGCCGCGGACGTGAAGAGGCCGAAGAAAGCGGCAACGACCGCGGAAGCCGCGGCGAGCAAGGCGGCGCGGCTCACGATGAGGGTTCGCCCGTACCCGAACGCGAGGCGCTTCTCCACGGGCCCGGGACGCGCCTTCGTGGGGATAAGCGTACTGCTCACGGTGCGGGCCCCGTCAGGATGAAGTTAATCCACTTGCCACCGTTATGCGTCGACGACCTCCGAACCTCGTGTCGTTCCCAGCGTGAACTTTTAACCCGGTCTCGACGGGTGCTATCATAAGCGAGCGTGAATAAAAATCGGACCGTTGTCCCGCATGGATTGTCGCACCTTGGAATCGGAAACCTTTTTGTGGGGTCCCCCAGATACCGGCCCCTCGTCCGCAATTCGTCGCGCTTTGCGCGTGCGAGGACGAAACCTTCTCGCTGTTAGGGGGAGCGGGATCATATGGAAGAAAGCATCTTCCAACCGTACCTTGGAACCCGAACGATCTTCAAGATGGACCGGGAGATCCTACGGCCCTCGTACCTCCCGGAACGTCTGCCGCACCGGGAGAGCCACATCGGGCAGCTCGCGCAGATCCTCGCGACCGCGCTGAGGGGCGAGCGGCCCAGCAACATCCTCATCTTCGGCAAGACCGGGACCGGGAAGACGGCGGTCGTCAAGTACATCGAGAACGAGTTCCGCAAGGCGGACGGCGCGCGGATGGTCCAATACCTGTACCTGAACTGCGAGATTGTCGACACCCCGTACGGCGTGCTCCAATCGATCGGCAACAAGTTCATCGAGAATTTCCATCAGCGGATTCCGTTCACCGGCCTTTCGACGGACCGCGTGTACAGCCTGCTCTTGGAGAAACTCGACGAAGAGAAGCGCGTCGTGATCGTCGCCTTGGACGAGATCGACAAGCTCGTCCAGAAGAATGGGGACGACATCCTGTACCAGCTGCTGAAGATCAACGACGACCTGTCAAAAGCCCGCGTTTCGTTGATCGGGATTTCGAACGAACTGACGTTCACGGAGTACCTCGACCCCCGCGTGCGTTCTCGTCTTGCGGACGAGAAGATGGTGTTCCCACCGTACAACGCGGACGAGCTCCACGACATCCTCTCGGAGAGGTCTCGGCTCGCGTTCGAGAACGGGACCGCCGCGGATGGCGTCCTGCAGCTCATCGCCGCCCTCGCGGCGCAGGAGCACGGGGATGCCCGGAGGGCGCTCGACCTCCTCCGGGTGAGCGCGGAGCTCGCGGAGCGCCAGGGGGACGGACACATCACGGAGGAACACGTCCAGCGGGCGAAGAACAAGATCGAGCTCGACACGGTGATCGAGGCGGTGAAGAGCCTCCCGACGCAGTCGAAGCTGATACTCCTAGGCATCCTCCTGAACGAGGAGATTGGGAACACGAAGCTCACGACGGGCGAAGTCTACACGACGTACCGCGACCTGTCGCGGAAGACGGGCGTGACGCCGCTCACTCAGCGGCGCGTGACCGACTTAATCTCGGAGCTCGACATGCTCGGTCTCGTCCATGCGCGCGTGCGTTCGTTCGGGCGGGGCGGTCGGACGAAGGAAATCCAGGCTTCGGTCCCTCCTCTCGACGTGAAGAAGGTGCTGGAGAAGGACGAGATCCTCGGGGAGGTTCGCGGCTACCGACTCAAAGTTCAGACGACTCTTCTCTAGGCGGTTTCCTCCGGCCACGCTTCGGGTTCTCGGAGGATCCTTCGGCGTCCTCGCGTGGAGTTCTCTTCTCCGGTTTCGTCTTGGCGCGCCGCCACGGCCACCGGATCTCCGGGAGTCGGGGTGAAACGTATTTCTTCCATCCCCGGACCGCGTACTCGAGGATGAACGGGAACGCGAAGAGGACGACGAGGCTCACCGCGAGGCTGTCCCAGCTGTTCTTCGGGGCCTCGGGGTCGCCCCATCCGTTGCAACACGTGATTGTCGGCTGGAGCGTCAGCTTGAGGAGCCCGAACCAGGGGAGTTCCCCTCGCGCGCGCCCGATGATGTCCCTCTGGACGGGGAGCCATTGCCGGTCGTACGGAGTGCCGGCACACGGGTCGAACGGTGGCGTCGCGCACGAGATGAACGCGGCGTTGTAGTCCCCCATCGTGATGTACCCGGACCGCGGGGCGAAGAACAGGAAGTTCGTGAAGTCAAACCTGATGCCGAGGTTTTGGCGGAAGCCCATCCGATGCATCGTGAGGGTCCTCAGGTACAGTCCCGAGCAGGTGGGCGGGCACGTGATCGGCCCGGAATCGGTGGTGGCCTCCCAGCCGGTGAGTTGGGAGAGCCTGTCCACGTCCGCGGTTGCGTAGGTGTTGTTGTTGTGGAGCGTGACGTACATGATCGCCCGGTGAATCACCGGCGTCGGATCGGACCCATGGCGGAAGATGATGACGTCCCCGTAGTCGCCGTACGTGGCGTAGCCGCTCGCGCGGCCCTCCAGGTACGTGACGACGTCTGCCCGATTGGGCGCGGCCTGTTGGAACACCATGTCGCCCGTGTCGATGACGCCGAAGTACGATTCCGTCCCGGAGTGCTGCATCGATTGGCTTTCCACGACGACGAGCGGCGGCCAGACGCCGGTGTAGACGTAAATCCCAACCAGGACGATGACCACGATGATCCCCGCGACGAGGAGGTCCCGGACGAGCCCCTTCCAAAGGCCTTCGGACTCCTCGTCATCCTCGGCGTCGCGCACCTCGCGGGGCATCGCGGCCGGGCCAAGGGGGGAATGCCGTATAAACTCCACGCGGCGAGGTGCTACAAGTCGAACGTCGCAATCGATCGGCGCACGGGATATGCGACGTTGTAGACGCGCAGCGGAGTTGCGTGATCACCGAAGTCGTCGAGCCGGTCGAACTTCGGCCGGAGGTCCGCCTCGGGGATGCCCTTGTGGATGTGCCCATGGATCACGAGGTTCGGTCGCCGGCGGACGAGGACGGGCTCGAGCGCCCGGCACCCCAGCTCGGGACGCCACGCGTCCTTCTCGTCGCCCATCGTGACGTACGTCGGCGGGTAGTGGGTGAGGAGGATCCGCGGGTCGGTTCCGGCGAGGAGCGTGTCGAGGAGGACGATTCGCCGCCGATACGTGTCCGCCATATGCGGGAGGTTCTTCCGTTGCCACCACGTGGGCCGGTCGAGGGAGCCCGTGCTCCCGACGATCCGTCCGGACCCATGTTGCGTCTCGAACGTCACGGCCTCGTCGCGCAGGAACCGCACGCCGTAGCGGTCCGAGAACCGCTCGATGTACTCTGGGATCGAGTCTTCATATTCGTTGTTCCCGAACACCGCATACATCGGAGCGCCAGTCCGGGACCGAATCGTCTCGAGGACGCGGCCGTACGCCTCGCGATCGTTCCGGTCCGTGAGGTCCCCTGCGAGAAGGAAGAGGTCCACCGGGCCCAGCCGGTCGAGGTCGGACGCTACCATCTCCCGGTGCTCGTCCCCGTGGACGTCCCCGACCGCCGCGATCCGCATCCGTCCGTCGAACGCCCGAAGCGTCGATGAACCTTTCCGCGATCAGAACGCTCGGAGGACAGCCTGGCCCGTCGCAAGGTCGACGATCGGCAGGCGAGCGGGCATCGGCTCGATGTTCCGCATCTTCTGGTACGGCGTCTGGGCTTGCCACGTTGATGCATTCACGAGGACGACCCCTCGATACTGGTCGACTCCGGCGGCGTGCACATGGCCCGTCGCGAAGATGTCCGGGACGTCCGCGATGATCAGGTGGTCCTCCGCCTCGGGGGCGATCGGCGTCTTGCCACCGTAGATCGGCGCGAGGTGCCGCATCCGCAGCATCGCTTTCATTGCATCGAGGGGCCGCTGGTAGCTCATCCCCGGGATCGCGGACACGAGGTCGTCCATGCTGCGGCCGTGGTACGCGAGGACGCGGACCCCTTCAATGCTGAGCAGACTTGGGTTGCCGGCGAAGATCACGCTCGAATCAAACAGCTTCTGGATCGAGGTCGGGAACGCGGGCTGCGGTTCCGCGGGGCGGACGGCATCGTGGTTGCCAGGGAGCATGATGACCGTCAGGCGGTCCGGGAGGGCCGCGATCATCCGGGCGAGCGCCTCGTACTGACCGTAGATGTCTTCGATTGCGAGTTCCTCGTCTTGCCGGGGGTATACGCCGATCCCGTCGACCACGTCGCCAATCACGATGAGATAGCGGATCGACCGAGCGACCTCGTCGTCCCCCGCGAGCCACTCGGACACTTTCGACCACTTGTCGTCGAGGAACGTCCGGCTCCCGACGTGGATGTCGGACATGAACGCCGCACGTACGTGGTCGCGCGCGCCCCGGAACGGCCGGGAGGTCGGGATGTCGGGCCGCACGACGGATTTCGCGATCAGGAGCCCGCGGTCGTTGACGACTCCGACGACGCCGACGACTTCGTCCATCACGATCGGATCCTTGGCCAGGGCCGAGTCCGCGGGGAGGAGGACCGCAATCTGGTCCGTGTCGTCTTCGATCTCGAAGACCCGGTGTCCGTTCTTCGTCGTCCGGACGTCGGCGACCATGCCGATGATCCCGACTTCCCGCGTCGAGCGGCGGGCCTTCATGATATCTTGGGCGCCCCCCAGCTCGCGGCGGGCCCGCACCATGTTCCGCAGGACATGGAACCGGTGTCGGAAGTAGCGGGTGAAATCGGCCAAGGTGCCTTCGCACGTCGATCGGCCCGTGATGTCCCGGAGGATCCGGACATCGGGTTCGCGGTCGGCGGCCTCCTCCCCCGCGCGCGGGAACGAGGTGGTCACGGACGGGCTCGCGGAAACGGGCTCCGCCGCGGGCCGGACCATCAGACGGGTCGCAGCCTGGCGACCGATCACCCGCGCGCCCTGGACATCTCGAAGGGTGAGGACCAGCGGCGCCTCCGGGCGTGTTTCGAGGAACGCCTCGACACATCCAACCGGATCATTTTGGGCGAGGAGGAAGTCGACGGCGTCAGGCTCGAGGAGCGTTCCGTGACGGCTTACGAACGCCAAAAGCTCCTCGCGCATCCGGGCCCGATTACGATCGGCCGGACAAATAACCTTCGTCGCGCGGCGGAGACGTCCCGAGAAAATTAAAGGCCGGGCGGTGAATCCGGTGCGTGCTCCGGGTTCGCGTCGAAACGCCGTGCCGTCCGACGGAGAGCCTCGAGAAGGTGACCCGTGCCGTGCGGAACCTGTTCCCCGATTTGCGGATGGAGTCGGCCGCGGATCGGGTCGTCGGGGTCACGGACCGCCTCGATCGCTTTCGAGAGCAGATTCGGACCCAGCGAATCCGGGATACCGCAAGGGGCCAGCTCCTGGCGGGTCGCCGCGGGGACCGGACGATCGTGAGTTTGAGCAAGCAGGCGGCTTTTGTCGGCATTGTGAATTTCGCGGCGTCGACAGCACTCGGGGACATTCGTGTTGAGATCGAATCCGACGACCTCGCCGCGGTGATCGACTACGTCGCGGAGAGCACCCGGTCGAAGGATCAAGCCGTGCGCCCGCATCGCGTGCAGGTGAACCGGCCGGAGTCGTAGCGGGCCTCGACCCACGCACAGTACGGGCACTGGAATCGGACGGGCGGATAGCCGTACGGCGGAGGGACGTAGGACGGCGTGTAGTCCCTCGGGATCCGGCTGCGATTCGGGACCGCGACCGCGGCGATGGGATTCGGCGGAGGCGCCGACCACATTTGCGGCGGCATCGAGGGTCCGGGTGCGCCGGGGCTCGCGGCGGCCTGCGGAACCGCCGAGCCGTAGTCGGGTGGGGGCGCAGGCACCGGAGCCGCGGGGGCCCGAGGCCGGAATCGATCAATCAGGCTCCGCAGGTGCCGCCACGCGTCGATCGCGTACCAGGCGAAGAAGCCCGAACCGGCGACGGCGAGCCCGATGACGATGAGGTTTATGAGGATCAGGAGCGCCTGGCCTCCGACACCTTCGAAATACAACATGAATGCATAGTCATTCACGAAATGGGCGAGGATCGCCACGCCGATTCCGTGGCGGAGGAACAGGTAGCCAAACCCGAGACCCGCGACCGTCGCGGGAACGACTTTCCAGAACCCCCAGCTCGGCGCATGGGCGAGGCCGAAGACCGCGGAGCTCGCGAAGAGGAGGGCCCATGCGGCCGCGAGCGCTTCTTTCGGCGAGTCGTTGCGGACCACGCCGCCGATCAGGTACCGCCATGCCCCAGCGATGTGTCGAGCCGCGGACCCCGGTCCGTTGCCCGCGGTCCCGCGGTTCACTTCGATGATTCGTACGATCAGGGAACCGAGGGCCATCGGGAGGCCGATTAACAGGAGACGGAACGCGAATTCTTCGTAGACGCCCGCGTTCGCGAACTCGTAGAGGAAGACCCACGCGTTCTGCGGGGTGATGTTAATCGGGTTCGTCGGCTCATATCCGAAGAGAATCAGCAGATAGATCACGGCGAGCTGGAAGAAAGTGATCGCCATCCACACCTGGGCGACCGCGATCCACGCACTGCGGCTCTTTAGCCGCCTGCCGATCGCCTCGAGCGGCGCCCTGAATGCGGCCCAACCGTCCTTCCGATCCCGAGCTAGGTAGTAGCCTCCGGCGAGGAGGATCGCGCCGACGAGGAATCCGTAGTACGTGGTGAACACGGTCCTGTCTTGCGAGCGGACGACGACGAAAGGCGAGGGAGCGGGAATGTAGATCACGACGCCGGCGTCCGTTGTCCACGCGAGTCGGACGTTGTCGAACCCGACGTTCACCGGGCCCGACGTCGCGTTCGCGACGAATGCGACTTGCAGGTAGTACATGCCCGAATCCCCGAGATTCGCGTCCGCGTAGAACTTCGGAGTGGTCGTCCACGCGGTCGGTCCGGAGAAATGAACGGCCCCGATGGCCGTGTTGGGGTCCGGGTCGGGCGGCAAGCCGGTGAGCGGCCCGATCACGGAGATGAAGAGCCATCCGGACGTCAAGCCGCCCGAGACCTCCATGTCGAGTCGGACGACCCCCGTGTACGGCACGGAGCCACCCACTTGGAACGATTGCATCCAATATCCACGGGCGCCCGAGCTCGGCAGACCCATCTGGAGGTAGCCGCCCGGATTCCCTCCCGTCGACTGGTACGACAACGACGAACCGGTTCCCCATGCGTTGGGGGTCCAATTCCCGTTGAAGTCGAGGGCGCTGTTCACGGTCCCTCCGGACTGGATCCCCTGGATCCCGGGGACCACGGACGCCGGACTGTACACGAGCGCCGCGAAGTCCGTGATCGCGAACGCGATGAAGCTGACGAGCGCCAAGGTCCATAAGACGGAGAGAATCGATCTCCCGCCGGAGGGACTCGGCGGAGCCCGATACGCCCACGCCGCCGTCGGAAGGCCGCACCGCGGACAGAAGTTCCCTATGACGGGAGTGCCACACCGGGGGCACGGCCATCCGGTCGGGGCTGGAGGGGCGGCGACCGTCGGCGCACCGCATCGAGGACAGAAGCGGCCTTCGGATATTGCGCCGCAGCGCCCGCACTGCATGCGGGCGCGTCTGAGGACCCCGCGCTATTTAATGCTGCGGTCCAAGATTGCGGAATCGGTTCTCGACATGCGAGGACCCGCGCGAGGATGCATTGCGCAATCGCGCGCCGCGAGGATTTATATCTCCCACGTCGGTTTCGCGCCTCTCCGTATCCGACGGGCGGAGGGTTCCTGCGAACGGGGGCGGGCGGAATGGAATACGATGACCGGAGCCGGCGAAACGCGGACGTGCAGTTCGAGACGATTCGAGCCGAGAAGGTGAACTTCGGGCGGAACAATTTCCTCGAGGTGGCCCGGAAGCGGGCCACCACCTCCGACGGCGCGAAGGAGTTCATCTCCGTCTCTCGCGGATACTATCTCCCGGACAAGACGGAACGATTCAAGCGGTCCCTCACGATTCCCGACGATTCGGAAGTCCGAGCTTTCGTGGCCGAAAAAATCCGTTCGATGTGAACGGACGCCTTCGTCCGAGGTTTGGTCAACGAAATCAGACCGCGGGGTTTATGTCGCGGGCCCCCCATCCGAGTCAGCCCTTTTGCACGCGCATTAGGGGGGAGTATCATCGGACCGGCGCTGCAGCGCGGCCAGGGCTATCTCGCGCTCGAAGAGGAACCCGTCGCGGCTTCTTTCGTCCGCCTCCTCGCCGAGTCGCACACTCCCTTCCTCTGGATCACCGCCCGGCGGGTTTCGTCCCGGGTCGATGGTGGAGACCTCCTTCGCGTCACGACCATCCATGACGGGATTGGCACGGCGGACCCGCGGCGGCTGCAAGACCTCCGGACCGCGGCGACGACGTTCTTCGACGAGCGAGGACCCGGCGTCCTCGTCGTGGACTGCCTCGACTCCCTAGTCGTGCATTCGGGCGTCGAGCGGGTGCTCCGGTTCGTCGACGATCTTCATGAGGAGACCGCGACGCGGAATGCGGGGTTCGTCGTCTTCGCGGATCCTCGGAGCATGAACCCGCGCATGATTGCATGGCTCGAGCGGGAACTCGATCCGTTTCCGAGGACCGCGGCGAATCCTTCCGTCGAGGACCACTTGATTGCGTAAGGGGTCACGGCCCGAAAATCAGTCCCATCCCCGATGCGGCCTCCTCGTCTTGGGCCCGGAACCGGCGGTACACACGCTCGGCGTCGACTCCGTCCATCGGACGCGCGACGTCTTTCAGAAGATCGATTGCGTGGGCGAGAGCCGCGTCGGTTCCCTCGACGATGACGTACCGGTCGTCCCCGGGCATTCCAAGGCTCTTCGCGTCTCGCGCCGTCACGCTCTGTCGGCTGACGACGTCGTCCTTCCACAGGATATCGGCCCGAGGGGCTTGAGCCGCGGGGAGACGGAACACCCGGTACACATGGAGGCGCACCGCGGCCTCTCTATTAAAGGTTCATTCGTCGTAGCGTGCGCGGGTGAAGGGAAGGATCAGGAGGAAGGCGCCGATGATGAAGACGGCCAAGCCGGTCAACGGATCGAACCTCCACGCGGCCGCGATTCCTGCGGCGACGAACGCGAGGCCCAGTGCCGCCAGGTAGGTCCGTGCGGACGTCACAGGCGCCGCACGGGAGAGGCGCGTTAAAGGAGTTTTGAGGCCCCCGGCCGCGTGATAACGAGCGGCAAACTTTCTTATGACGTGGGTCTGAATGGAACCGCGGTGCCGAGCCGAGACGAGATTGACGAGACCCAGATCCTCGCGGCCCTGTTGGGCGTCGCCGAGATGGCGGGGGACCTGACGGACCCCGAGGAGCTCCTCGCGGCGATCGTCCGGATCACGCCGGGGCTCGTCCGGGTCGACCGATGCGCGGTCCTCGGGTACGACAAGCGGACCCGCGAGTTCCACACGTTGGCATCGTTCGGCCCCGGCGGGAAGCCGACGCCGTTCGCGGGCCTGCGCATCCAGGTCGCGGACATCCCGCGCCTCGCCCACCGGATCGTGTCCCTCAAACTCCCCGCCCTGCTCAAAGAATCGTCGAAGGAGGGGATGCTCCCTCCGTTCCTCCAGAAGCGGCTCGGGGTGAGCGCCGGTCTCGTCGTCCCGCTCGCGTGCCGCGGTCGGTTCCTGGGAGCCCTTTGGCTCGATGATACCCGCGCCTCCCATCTGTTCACGTCCACGGAAATCAACGTGGTCCAGGGGATCGCGACGGAGCTCGCGGCCGCCCTCAACATGGCGGAACTGGTCGGCAAGCTCGATCTCGAGCGCCAGCGTTTCGAGGCGCTCGTGGGCGCGCTGACGGACGGCCTCCTGATCGTAGACCGCGAGTTCCGAATGGTCTACGTCGACGCCGGGGCGGAAACGCTCCTGGGCTGGCAGAGTTCCGAGATCCGGGGCCGGCGCTTCTACGAGGTGTTCGAAATTACGGAGGCCGAGGCGAGCGTCGCCTGGACGAAGGATCGGGGGGGACCCGCGCCGACGGCGAAGGCCCTGAGCCTGCGAGCCCGGAACGGAGTCCAGATACCCTGTACGGTCCAGCCGATCCTTGTCCGCGATTCGACGGGAGATGTGATCCAGATTCTGTACGCGCTGCGGAGGGCGCCCGGGGCGAAAACCTACGCGGACCGGCTGATGGAGTCTCTCGTCGAGGTCCCCACGACACGGCCGGCGCCTCCGGAGTAGAGCAGGAGCCGGATCTCCGCTTTCGTGAACCGGCTGTGGGCGGACAACGTCGCTTCGTCCCCTTCGCGGATCGCCCGCAAGTATAGTGGACATCCCTTCGTCAGGAGGAAGACCCGTCGCAGCGCCTCCTCCTCGATCGTCGGGTTGCCGAGCATCGCGCGGCATCCTTCGAGGCCGAGTCCCTTCAGGTGGCGCTCCGCGACGAGCCCGGCGTCGATGTCGGCCCTCGAGTAGAAGCGACAGTAGGCGGGCGTCGATTCCTGCGCGAGGACGAGGAGCTTGCCCTTGCCCCGCGCGCTTCGAACGAACGTCGCGAGCGCGTCGACGACCGCGTCTTCGACGTCTCCGTACCCGTCGACGACGAGGAGTTTCGTGGTTCCCGCCGAGATGCGGCCGATCGCCGCCGCGACGGAGTCCGACCGGTCGGGGTCCGATGCTCGGACGCCGGTCGTGTGCGCGAGCCCCTCCGCGAACGTTTCCAGGTCGGCGCCCGGTTCGATTTCGAGCCACACCGAATGGGGCACGGTCTCCGCGAACGCCCAGCCGAGCGCCGTCTTCCCCATCCCCCGCGAACCATACACGACGGCGACGGGGGCGCCGCCGGCGAGCCAGCGCCCCAGGAACGCGAGGTCGGGTCCCCGCTCCAGAAGGGTTGGCCGCTCAAGGTCCGTCACCCGCGGTTGCAGCTGGCCGCGTGCGTCGATCGCGGCGAGCGCGGGGAGCACCTGCAGCCCGAGCGTCCGCCGGGCCTCGCCCAACGTCGTCGTGCGCCCGTCGACCTCGACGGATGTCGCGTCGACCTCACTGAGGATTTGGCGGGCGCGCCGGACCCCGGCTTCTGTGAGCGCATACACCCGGACCTTCCGCGTCCGTCCGCGCAGCCGCGTGTCGTGGGCGTCGAGGAGCCCCTCGGCCTGGAGAGCTTTCAGGGTCCGTGGGACATGGCTGCGGAGCAGGCGGGCACCTTCCGCGATCCCGGCCTGGGTCCCCTCCCGTCCCAGTTCGTGAACGTTCCAGAACGGGTGGAGGTGGAGGAGGACGCGCTCTGCCGCGGTGAGCTCCACGAGCGTTCCGATGCGGTCCCGTTTACTTAAGAGTGAGGCCCGTGATTCTCAAGATGTCGCGGCGTGGTAACTGCCTGAACCCGAAGGGTGCAAAAACGTAACGGATTGTGCAGCTCTGACAACGGGCGGCAAGAAGGACTTAGATACGGCTCGTCCATATCGAACCCGCCTTCTGTACTCGGGTAGGGGGAGGGCAATGTCCCTGGGGGGGCGACGTCGATGAAGCGCCTGCTGGCGCTCGTGGCAGTCGGGCTTGTTGTGTTCGGTATCGTGGCGAGTGCGGTGGTCGTATCAAGTCCGTTGCCAAGTCGACCCGCCAAGACCGGAGCGGGACCGACTCTTCGGGCCCTGAGTCGGGATACGGGCAAAGGTCGCGGATCCTCGGCTCCGACACCCGACTCGGGGGGTATCGTGATCGCGAACATTACGGTCGGGTCCTTTCCCCAGGGCGCAGCCTATGATAGAAGGAACGGGTTCGTCTACGTGGCGAACGCGGGCTCGAACAACGTCAGCGTGATCAACGGGACGACCGTCGTGGCGACGGTTTCGGTCGCGCTTAGTCCCACTGCCGTGGGATACGATAGCGAGAACGGGTACGTCTACGTGGCGGACGCTGGCGCGAACAAAGTGAGCGTGATCGACGGGACGACCGTCGTGGCGACGGTTTCGGTCGGGGGTACTCCTGAGGGCGTGGGATACGATAGCGGGAACGGGTTCGTCTACGTGGCGAACTATGGCTCGAACACCGTGAGCGTGATCAACGGGACAACCGTGGTGACGACTCTCGCCGTCGGGAACCACCCCGATGGCGTGGGATACGATAGCGGGAACGGGTTCGTCTACGTGGCGAACTATGACTCGAACACCGTGAGCGTGATCAACCGGACAACCGTCGTGGCGACGGTTTCGGTCGGGAGTTATCCCGATGCCGTCGGGTTTGACAGCGGGAACGGGTTCGTCTACGTGGCGAACTCAGGCTCGAACAACGTCAGCGTGATCAACGGGACGACGGTCGTGGCGACCGTCGCGGTCGGAAGCTCTCCCGATGGCGTGGGGTACGACAGTGGGAACAAGTACGTCTACGTCGCGAACGGGTATCCCTCGGACAACGTTAGCGTACTCTCCGGGACGACGGTCGTGGGGGCGATTCCGGTCAGAAACCACCCCGTCGGCGTAGTGTATGACAGCGGGAACGGGTACGTCTACGTGGCGAACGTGGTTGCGAACACCGTGAGCGTGATCTCCGCGACGCCTCCCATCCCGCACTTCCTCGTGACGTTCGCGGAGGCGGGGCTGCCACCAGGCACTTCGTGGTCCGTCGCGTTGGCCGGGAAGACCAATACGTCCAGCGCGACAACGATCAAATTCTGAGAGCCGAATGGGACGTACCCTTACGCGGTAGGGATTGTCCCCGGCTACATTGCCTCCCCCTCCTCAGGATCGGTCCCGGTGAACGGGGCGCCTCTGAACGTCGCCATCTCCTTCACGGCGGTTACGTATGTAGTGACGTTCGCGGAGGCGGGGCTACCCCCAGGCACTTCGTGGTCCGTCACTCTCAGCGAAACGACCCACGCGTCAATGACGAGTACGATCGCGTTCTCGGAGGCGAACGGGACGTTCGCATACACGGTAGGCCACGTGGCCGGCTACACCGCCTCCCCCTCCTCAGGATCGGTCACGGTGAACGGAGCCGATGTGAGCACGCCGGTCACATTCACGGCGGTGCCTCCGCCTACGTATCCGGTGAGTTTCATCGAGACGGGGCTCCCGATGGGTACGTCGTGGTCGGTGACCCTGGATGGTGTTCCCCGTACGTCGGGCATGAGTACGATTACGTTCTCGGAACCCAACGGGACCTACGCGTACTCGGTGGGATCCGTGTGGGGCTACATTGCCTCGCCTCCGTCGGGGTCCGTGATTGTGAACGGCGCGGGCGTGAGTACGTCGATCACGTTTACCGTCGCCCCTCCGCCGGAGTACGATGTGACGTTCGCGGAGGCGGGGCTGCCCCCAGGCACTTCGTGGTCCGTCGCGTTGGCCGGGAAGACCAATACGTCCACGGCGAGAACGATCGTGTTCTCCGAGCCGAACGGCACCGTCTCGTTCACCGTGGGCTCGGTGACGGGGTACACATCGAACCCTGCCTTCGGCACGATCGCGGTGCACGGGCAGGCGATATCCACGGCCATCACGTTCTCGCCCACCTCAGTCGGGCCGACCATCGACTCATTCGTCGTCTCTGCATCAACGATTACCACCGGAGAGAGCGTGACGTTCACAGCCACGGCGAGCGGAGGAACGGCTCCGCGGACATATGCTTACACGGGGCTGCCGGCCGGCTGCGCCTCCGCGGATACGTCCGCGTTGATGTGCACGCCCACGGCGACGGGGACTTTCACAATCACCGTCGCGGTGACGGACTCCATAGGTCGCAGCGCGACCGCGACGGTATCGCTGACGGTCAATCCTCCCGTCAACACGATCCTAGGCCTGCCCGCAGCGGAAGGCTACGCGATCTTCGGTGCAATAGCCGTGGCGACGGTCGCCGGAGTCGCCGTAGTTGCCGTTCGATCGAGACGAAAACGGAGGACTCGTCCGGGGGTCCGGCCACCCCCGCCTCCGCCTTGACGGTAGCTGTGGCAGATGCAACTCCGTGCAGGAAAGAGTAGAGGCTTGAGCCGGAAACCTAGCTCTTACAAATGCGGGGCTCACGTGGTTCTCTTCTTCCTCCTGTGCCACGTTTGGCGCAGGCACGTTCCAATCTGCAGCCCCGTTTACCTAAGAGTGAGGCCCGTGATTCTCAAGATGTCGCGGCGTGGTAACTACCGCGAACACTTTATATAGCGTCCGCTCGGCTGCAATTCCATTCTCCCCGCCCACCGGGAGGCCACGCCTTGAAAGTCGTCCTGCGCGATGACGAATCCGCGATCTCGGAAGTCATCGGGACGATCCTGATTCTGGCGATGACCGTAGTCCTGTTCTCGACAATCATCATCTGGGTCGGAAGCATCCCGACGCCCATCGCGCAGACCCGTCTCGACATGGACTCGAAAATGGTCCCCGTCTACAACGGGGCCGGGGTGGAGATCGGGGTGAACATCACGCTCACCCACGCGGGTGGCGAAGCGCTCGGTCCCGTCTCGACGATCATCTACGTGACATCCCAACGCGGGACGAACCCCGCCAAGACCGACATCCAGCGACTCCATCCGTACAACCGACTCCTCGCGACACCGAACGGACTCCTCGACGGAACGGATTCCACCTGGAGCGTTGGCGAGCGCTGGGGATACAAGAACTACACCCTCCTCTCATCGGACGTGATCAGCGTCACGCTCGTGGACACGTCGAAGAGCATCGTCCTGTGGTCCGCCACGTTGACCCCTCCGGCCGGCACGCGCCCTCCTGTCTTCCTGGACAAGTGGACGGACGGCCTGTACTCGAGTACGGCGGTCGATCCCGTCGAGTCCGGGCTTGGGTTCTTCGTGTTCGCGCACGTCGTGGACCCGGACAACGACCTCAATCCAAAGTCGGTGTACGCCAGGCTCACGGCCTGGTACGGCACGGGCGATCCGTGTTCGCAGCCGCAGCAGATGCGCGACGACGGAATCTACCCGGACCGCGTCGCGGGCGACGGGATCTTTTCTCTCGGCGGGCTGACCTGCATGAAGTCGCCGTATCCGATCCTCAATTGGGACGGCTCGTACATCCTGCTCAACGCGACGGACTTGAGGGGCCACGCGACGCAGTCGCGGATGACGTTGAGCGTGATCCCTGGGCCGATCGGCGCCGGTGGGGGCGGGAGTAACAGCACGGGCCGCCCAGCGAACCTGCGATGGAACGGCCGCCAGGGTTACAACATCTTCAACGCGTCCCAATGGGACCAGTTCCGATACAGCGCGACGGAGACTCGGACGTTCAAAGGCTCCGAAGCGGTCGTGGTCGTCGTCGCGAGCCTCGATTTGGAGAATACGTTTGACACGGACAAGTTCACGCTCTACGATCCGTACAGCGGTTACCCCACCCAACCCGCGGTCTACGGCACGAACAAGGCCGTCACCAAGCTGAGCACCCCGTCGTCGACGCAGGCGTTCACTTTCCTGGAATTCGTGAACGGGTATTACATCTACGTCTACCGGTTCAAGCTGAACGCGCCGACCGACCCGACCGTGGGAACGAACTATTATAAGGTGCCGCTCCACCCGCCGCAATACTTCTTCGCGAAGTACACGCTCGACATCCTCTTGTTCTCCTCGAGCGCCGTCCGCTTCAACACGACGGACTCGGTCACGATTACGGACGAAGACGGATTCGTCCGGGACTTCCCTCAGGTCCAGACCTTCAAGGATTCGGGCTTCACCCAGGCGGCGACGGCGTTCAAGTCGACGGATGTGGCGTATGTCCAGATGAAGATGTTCACGACGGACGCGACTGTCACGAACGTGATCTTTGGGAACATTATCATCAAAGACTACGCGGGCGGCACGCAGCTGATGCGAGCTCCCGTGAACGGGCACGATACGAACGTCCCCATCTGTCCCGTGAGTGGGACATGTTCCGGCACCGCCATTTCCATCAACTCCTTACTCCGGGTCTACCGCTTTTCGATTAACTTCACACGCGCGAACCAAGACCCGTGGGTCGAGGGAACGCAGAACTACGCTCTCACCCTCTCGAGCGTCCGGGACTCGGACGAATCGTATGCGAACATCGCGACGCAGCTCGTCATCGTCGCCCCCCTGTACAAGCTCGACGTCGTCGCGGGCACGGACGCCGCGACGAACAACGCATGGGGCACGAAAGACTACTCGTACTTCTACGAGAACCTAAACGGACTCGACCGATGGCGCACGAGCCGGATCGAGTACTGCGGCCTCTCGGGGAGCTGCAAGAGCGCGTACCACACGATTTCCATTGTGTACGTCGACTTCGACCGCGACGGGGACCTGGACACCGTGAGCAGCATCTTCGTCGACAATAACAACGGCCAGATCGTACTTCACCGGCGGGACCTCGACACCCAGGGGAACGTCGTCTTCACCCGGTTCGTGATGGACAATCTCGTCGGCATCTATTGCAACGCCCTTGCGGTCGGCGATCTCACAGGCGATGGCGCGCCCGAGGTAGCCTGCGGGGGGTCGAACGGCAACGTGTGGTACTACAAGAACGACGGGAGCTGGCAGGGCGGGTCAGCGACGAAGGTTATCGTGGATCAATCTCGCTCCCAGGCGATCACGTCCATCGCAATCGGCGACTTCAACGGGGACGGGGCGAACGACATCGCCGTCGCCGGGGCCTCCGGGCGGCTCACGTGGTACCCGAACCTCGACAAGCTCGGCAAGTTCCAGAACGTCGGAATCACGGACAACTGGTTCGCGGAGGGCGAGCAGACGGTCAAGGGGAACGTTACATCCGGGAGTTACCTGAACACGTTTGTGGCCGACGGCAGCTATGAGCCGGTGCGCGAGTACACGTACACGGAGCCGGTTCAGTCCGGCGCAACGACGAACGGCGCTTTCAACGCCGATGTTGGCGGCTGGACGTTCGCGAAGTGGGTGGACCCCGCGACGTACGCGAGCGGAAGCTGGGCGGGCTCCGGCGGGAACCCGGGAGGCTACGCGTCGATCTCGACGAACTTCCTCGCGAACAACGCGATTGCCGGTTACTATTACCAGCCTTTCACCGTCAGCGGCTCGCCGCCCTTCACGGTCCAGCTGAGCCTGGACTGGAAGGTCGTCACGTTCGGGGCGACGGGCGGTGGAAATGTCGTCCTGTATGCGTTCGTCGACACGACGAGCGGCGCACCGGTCCTCCCCACCCAGGCTTGGTCTTCGACGGCTCAGACAGGCACGACGAACTGGGCCTCGGTTGGCCCCATCGACGTGAGCTCGAAGGTAACCTCACCCGGGACGTACTATCTGAAGGTCGCCGTGCGAACGGTGAACGCAGGCAGTGGATCGACGACGACCGGCGGTTTCGACAACGTCGCGCTCACGTGGTCTTCCACGGGCGGCCTCTCGAGCGAGCTCGAACAGTACTGGCGCATCACGCAGGTGCCGAGTCGGCCGGGAACGACGTTCACGTACTCGCTCTTGGCTCGGCACACGGCGAACACGGAAGGGGACAATTTCGTGTTCGCGTACGCGACGAACGTCGTGGGTAACGATCCCACGACCGGTTCCTACACGACGATGTTCTGGGTCAACGCGACGACCGACACGACCTACTCGTTCATCCTGCCGTCCTCGGTCGCGGGAAAACAGGTCTGGATGCGCGCGCTGGACCTGGACCATACGGTCGGGAACACGAACCTCGACACGCTCTTCGTGGACCAGATGTACATCCAGGCATCCACGCCGTCGGGGACGACGGGCGTCAGCCTCACGAACCCGGGCGACCCGAGTCAGGTGAACGCGATTGATGCCGACGACCGAAACGCGGACGGCTATTGGGACATCGTGGTGGGGACGGCAAACGGGAACGTGTTCAAATATCTCGGCGGCTCGGGAGGGCTACAGACGCCCTCCGGCGCGTTCTACACCGCGATTTCCGCGATTGTCGGCGTGAAGATGGGGAACTTCTCGAGTACCCAATCGGGCCTCGAGATTGCGATTGCGTTCGGCACGACCGTGCGTATCTTGACGGGGTTCGGCACCACGGGGACCGTGATTTGTAACACGTTGCCCGCCGCCGGATCGACCCTGGGATGCAGCTCCACGAGTTCGACGGGGACACCGATCAACGCGCTCGGCGCGGGGGATGTGAACGGGGACGGCCCCGACGACATCGTCGTCGGAACGCAGCTCACCATCTGGTACTGGTCGAACCAGAAAGACGCGACTTCATGGACGACCGCCATCACCGTCGACTCTCCCGGCGCCAACGTGTATTCGATCGATCTTGGCGACGCGAGCAAGTCGCAGTACGTCGGCCGCTAAGCGCGTACCGCGGCGAGCACCCCTCTGACCCGTTCCACCTCAATGACCGCGAGGACACTTGCGGCCGACGCCGCGATCTCTCGGAGGCGACCCGCCATGTACGCCTCCCGCCTCGCCTGCAGTTGCGCGAAGCCCGGTGGGCCGTTCACCTCCGCATCCCACTCGATCACGAAGTCCCGCGGCGTCGTCGCCCGGAATTGTTTCTTCCTCAGTCGACGCTCGAGCCGTCCCTGGAAGACGACCTCGAGGCCTGAGACGCAATTCACGTAGGTCTCGGTATACGTGACCTCGTCCATGTCCAAGGCCTCGAGCCTCGCACCTCGGCGGTCCGCGACGCGGATCGCTTCCGTGAAACAAGGCGGCGGTTTCGTCGGGGTCTCCCACGCGGACAGCCCGGCGACGTAGATTTCCTCTTCGAAGTTGTCCGGGTCCAGCGGGCCGCCATGGTACGCGCGAAGGGTCTGGAGCTCTTCCGGTCCGATGCTGACCGCGACGACGTTCGGGGCCGTCGTGTCGATCGCGTTGGCGACGACGGGAATTTCCGACGACAGCCCGCGGACGACCGGCAGGATCTTGATCGAGGCGTCCCCGAGGTGGACCTCGTCCATCAGCCCTTCCTCTCGGAGATCATCTCCTCGACGTCCTCCGAATCCTTCATCCGCCGCAACTCCTCCCGCGCAATCACGGGTATGCCGCGGATGGTCATCCGCACGGGCCGGCGGACGACGAACATGACGGAGTCTTTCTCGACGACGCGGCTGATGTTCGAGACGACCTCCGCCTTCCGGTCGAGCGCGCTGTCCGCATCGCCGACCCCCGTCAAGAGGGTCGTGGTCGCTCGGCTCGAGAGCGCATCGAACGGGCTCCGCGCCGTCGGGAGAACGGCGAAGCCGAGACGCTGAAGCCGCGCGAACAACTCCCGTTCGAACCCCTCTAGGCGCTGCGTCGGGGCTTCGTCCGCCGCGCGATCCGAGAGCATTCCGAACGGATCAACCGGGAGGACAAGAGATTCTTGCAAGAACTCCTCGAGGCGCATCGCCACGTCCATCGTCGAGGACATCCCCTCGAGGTACATCTGGATCGTTCGCCGGGTGACGCCCGCGATGTCCGCGAGGGTCCCCAGGGAGACCTCGCGCTCCTCGCGCAGGCGCCGGAGCGCCTTCGTGTCGAGGCGTGCGTACAAGCCTCCGGGCGCCGAGAACAAGAAGGGTGGCACGCCTTCCTCGAGGAAATCCGCCAAGGTGCGTCGGGAGAGGATCGGCACGCCGAAGCGCGAATACAGGACGCCGTCTTCGAGCGGGCCCGTCCCACTCCGTTCGCCGACGACGATCGGCGAGCCCTCGAGGATTCGTGAAATGTCGAGGAGTTCGCGCGCCGTCTCTTTGTTCAGCCCATCGACGTTCTGGAGCACTTTGACGATTAAGAGCGTGTCGTCGCGCCGGGCGACGAGGTCGAAACAGAGGCCGCGTGCTCCATGCGGATGGGACAAGAAAAAGCCGGTCTTCGCGAGGCCCTTGCGCGTCGCGTCCAGGACCCGGTCCCGTTTCATTAGCCATTCATCGTGCAGACTTCTATATAAATTGCTCGGGCGCGTTCTCCCGCGGTCGGCGCGCCGTGGTTCGTGCCGAACGTTTTATCGGAACCCGGGCCTTCGCCGTCGACGATGGCGGGGGAGCTCCGGGAGGGCCGTGTCGTCGTCGACGATTCGGGGGAGGGGAGCGCCCTCTACAATCGCGGGTTCTTCGGACGGCCGCAGGCGGGCGGCGGCCTCGAGCTGAATCTCTTGGAGGCGCTGTACCTCGTCGAGGCGGGGCGCCTCGAGATCCGCCGTCGGGGCAAGCCCGTGTCGGTCCGGGAGCTGTTCCGGACGGCGAACGCGACGGTTGACGCCTTCGAAATCCGGTACCTCGTCTATCGAGACCTTCGCGCGCGGGGCTACGTCGTCGAGGCCCGCGACGGCCCCGTCGACTTTCAGGTCTACCCGCGGGGAGGCGCTCCGAAGAAGACGCCGAGCAAGTACTGGGTGCGGGCTTTGAGCGAGCGAGCGGTGTTCGACCTCGCGGAGCTCCTCGACCGGGCGGACGAGGCAGCATCGGTGCGGAAGACGCTTCTCTTGGGCCTGGTCGACGAAGAGAGCGACCTGACGTATTACAGCGTGCGGGAGGCCCAGCCGCGCGGCCACCATGCGCCGTCGTCCCGGACCGGGTCCATCATCATCCATTACTTGGGAGACCGTGCGGTCGTGATCGATGAAGCGCAGGCGAAGTCGCTCCACGAGGCCGGCTTCTTCGGCAAGATGATCGGCCGCCGGCTGCAGCTGAGCCTGCTCGAGACCGCCTACCTCCTGAAGGCGGGGCTCGTCGAGGTCCGCAACGGGGACACGGACCGGACGATCCAGTTGCCGCGACTCGTCCGCGAGGCGAAGTCGCTCCAGCCGGATTTCGAGCTCCGGCTTCGCGCATACGAGGACCTGACAGGCCGCGGCGTGATCTCGAAGACGGGGTTCAAGTACGGCTCGCACTTCCGCGCGTACGAGGGCGATCCGGAGCTGCACCACGCGAAGTACCTCGTCCACGTGGTCCCGAAAGGCCACCGCGGCGCCTGGCCGGAGATCAGCCGCGCCGTGCGCCTCGCCCATGGCGTGAAGAAACAGATTCTGTTCGGCGAAGTCGGGGACGGGGTGCGGTACGTGAAGCTCGAGCGCGTGCGGCCCTAGGCGATCGAACAGTCCAGAGACAGAGAGGCGCGGTTAGGTGGCAGGGTGATGATCTCGCGTCACAGGTTGCCACCCGTGTCCAGGACATCGACGAAGTGCGGGAGGCCCGCTAGGTTCCGCAAGATTGCGCGGACGTACGGCGGGATCGCATCGGCCGAATGCCGTCCCTCACGGTCGAGGAGCAAGGCGACAAACTCGCCCGCGGCCGCGGCACCCAGATAATCGAGCCGGTCGTCCAGAACGACGGCCCGGGAGTCGTTCACGGAGACGGCGTTCCGGACGCCGCGCCAGTATTCGGGCGTCGCCTTGCCTGCGTTGAGCCGTTCCCCCGTGAATACGTCGTCGACTTCGGAATGCAATCGGGCGCCTTGGAGGGAACCCCGAGCGTTCGACTCCGTCGCGTTTGTCGTGACGTAAACTCGGTGTCCGTTGTGTTTCAACCGCGCCACTGCAGGTCGGGCGTCCGGGAACGCGGAATCGATCGCGGACATGACTTCGAATTCGAGGGCTCGGGCCGCCGCAAGGGGGTCCTGCGGGGGTGCGATCCCCACGTCGCGGAACACTCGAAGGAGGTTCTCCGCATCCGCCCGGTTCACGACCTCAAGCCAGGTCCCGCGGCTCCAAGTCTCGGGTTCCTTCAGAACGTCCGAATACCAGGCCCCGGCGACGTCATGCGCCCGCATCCAAGCGTCCTCGGATCCGCCATGACGTGTGGACAGGATCTGCGCGACCCGTCGCCGGTAGGCCGGCACCATCTTTCGAGAATCCGTGAGGACGCCCCAGAGGTCCAAGAACACGTGCAACATCGGTCCCGTACCGCGGGCTCCTTTAATGATTCTCGCAAGTTGTTAAATCGCGCCCGTGAGTTCTCCCGGGAGTTCGCGTGTCCCGCTCCCCGCGACCCAGCACGTTCAGCATCGTCGCGTTCGACCCGAAGACGAAAGACCTCGGCGTCGCGGTCGAATCGAAGTTCGTCGCCGTTGGCGCGGTCGTGCCGTTCGCCGCGGCGCGCGTCGGGGCGCTCGCGACGCAGTCGTATGCGAACACCGTGTACGGGCCGAAGGCCCTCGCGATGCTGAAGCGCGGCGTCTTGCCGAAGGATGTCGTGAAGCGCCTCCTGGAGTCCGACAAGGAGGCCGCGCAGCGGCAGGTCGGGATCATCGATGCGCGAGGCCGCGCGGCGTCGTACACCGGCAAAGAATGCTTCGCCTGGGCGGGCCATGTCGTCGGGAAGAATTTCGCGGCGCAAGGGAACATCTTGGCCAGCGCGGACGTCGTGAAAGCGATGGCCCACTCCTTCGAGATGACGCAAGGGGATCTCCCCGTGCGACTCCTCGCCGCGTTGAGTGCCGGCCAACGAGCGGGCGGCGACAAGCGCGGCCAGCAGAGCGCGGCGCTCCTCGTCGTCCGCGAAAGGAGCGGATACGGCGGCTTCAACGACCGGTGGATCGACATTCGAGTCGATGATCACCCCGCGCCCATCGAGGAGCTCATCCGGATTTTCAACGTGTACGACGTGACCTTGTTGACTCGGGAAGACCCGAACGATGTCGTCCTCTTGAAACCCGACGTGGTCCGGGAGATTCAGGCCGGGCTCGCGACTCTCGGGCTCTATCGCGGGCCGACGTCTGGCAAGTTCGACGCGAAGACGAAAGCCGCCTTCGAGGCGTGGGCCGAGGTGAACAACTACGAGAACAAGCTCCGCAAGGACGGCAAGGTGTGGGGCAGCCTCTTCCGAGCGCTGAAGACGCAGATCGCGGCTGCCAGCGCATGAACGAAAAACGACGCGAGGCACGAGGCCCCGCGTCGGGTTGTTTTTGGGCAAACCCCGCTTTGGGGTGCCCCCGAAACGGCCCGCGTCCCCTTCAAGATTTCGGAGACGCCGCGTACACCCGGCGCCCGCCGATCCATGTCGACGCGACGCGCATCCGTGCAATCGCCTCCGGGGTCTCGAACGGATCGCCTTCTAGAATCACGAAGTCCGCGAGCTTGCCGGGCTCCAGCGTGCCCTTGTCGTCCTCTTCGAACGCGGCAAACGCGGAGGACGCCGTCGCGGCACGGACCGCTTCCTCGGGAGAGATTCGCTGATCCTCGACGAAGCCGTTGACCGCCCAGTGGACTCCGTACAGGGGGCCATACGGCATCCCGTCTGAGCCGAAACACAGCGGGATCCGTCGCCGGAGGATTTTCCGGTACGGGTTGTTCTTCGCGGCCCGCGCCGCTCCGAGCCGCGTCTCGTAGACGTCGCCTGGCCCGCTCCACTGCCCGACGAAGTTCGGTTGGCAGGAGGCCACGATTCCCGCAGCTTTCGTGCGCCGCAGCACCTCGTCGTCCGGGAGTTCGTAGTGTTCGATCCGATGCCGCGCGTCCTTCCGGGCTTCTGCGTCCTGCACCGCCTCGAGGGTCTCGACGACGAGGCGGATCGCGGCGTCGCCGATCGCGTGGGTCGCGGTCTGGAACCCGGCTCGGTGGGCTGCTCCTAGCAGCGCGCGGAGTTCCGTGGGGGAATGGACGAGCATGCCCTTCTCTCCCGCGCGCCCCGCGTACGGCGCATCGAGCGCGGCGGTGTACGCTCCCAGGGACCCGTCCGCAAAGACTTTGATCGCACCGAGCCGGAGCCACAGATCCCCGAAGCCGGCTCGAAGTCCCCCCTCGATGAGCGCCGGCATCAATGAATCCCTCAGCATCGCGTAGACCCGGAGGCCCAACGCCCCGCGATCGTGCGCCCGCTGATACGCCCTCCAGCCGGATCGGTCCACGATGTCGTGGATCGAGGTGATTCCAAGGCGGTGGGCCATCTTTGCGACCGATGCAAGACCCGCTTCGATGCCCGTCTCTCCCGTCTCGAATCGGAGATGGAACGCTCCGAATGCGTCTTCCTTCAGGATGCCCGTGGGCCGCCCCGACCCGTCGACGTCGAATCCGCGCTCCCCGACCAGGTCCGCCGCAAGTTCGAGCGCTTTCGAATTCAGTGAGCCGATGTGGCAGTCGATGCGCCGCGCGACGACGAAGTGGTCCGTCGAAACACGATCAAGGTCCTCGCGCGTCAGGAATCGCCGCTCGGGCCACTTCGCTTCATCCCAGTCGATCCCAACGATCCACCCGCCGGGCGGCGTCGAGGTCGCGGCCTTGCGCAATCGGGCGACCGCATCCTCGATGTTCCGGGTGCCGGCCAGCCGAATCCATCCGCGTTCGCCCGCGGAATCGGCGATGTGGGCGTGAGCGTCGATGAACCCCGGGACGACGACTCGACCGCGCAGGTCGACGCGTTTCGTGGCGCGGCCCTCGCACCGCTCCACCTGCGTGTTCGTCCCGACCGCGATGAGCCGATCGTCCCGGACTGCGAGCGCCCTCGCCCACGGTCGGTCGGGGACCGCGGTGAAGACCTTGCCGTCGACGAGGACGATGTCCGCGTCCCCGGCCATCTCAGCGCACGTCCCTCAGGCCTCGCACCCGGGCGATGGCCTCCTGGAGGGTCTCGTCTCGCTTCGAGAACATGAACCGAACGTACCGGCGGCCGTCGTTCGGATCGCCGTAGAACGAGCTGCCGGGGACGACGGCGACCCGGAGCCTCTCGACGAGATACATCGCGAACGTCCAGTCATCCGCGAATGGGAATCGCGAGAAGTCGGCCATCACATAGTACGCGCCACCGGGCGGGCGGCAATCGAGGCCCGCGTCTCGGAGGGCCTGCACGAAGACGTCCCGTTTGCCCTCGTACATCCGCGCGAGATCCTGGTAGTACGCGTCCGGGAGATCCAACGCCGCAACCGCGGCGATCTGGAGCGGATGGGGCGCCCCGACCGTGAGGAAGTCGTGCGTCCGGCGCATCGCGTTCGCGAGCGTTTTCGGCGCAATCGCCCAGCCGACTCGCCAACCCGTCGCGCTGTAGGTCTTCGAAACTCCGTTGATCGTGATCGTGCGGTCCGCCATGTCGCCGATCGTCGCGAGCGAAACGTGACGTGCGCCATCGAACACGATGTGTTCGTAAATCTCGTCCGTCACCGCGACGACGTCGTGGTCCGTGCAGAGGTCCGCGATCGTGCGCATTTCCGCTCGCGTGAAGACCTTCCCCGTTGGGTTGTTCGGCGTGTTCAGGATCAGGACCTTCGTCCGGTCCGTGAAGGCGGCTTTCAGCGCTTCCTCGTCGACGCTCCAGTCGGGCCACGCCATCCGGACGTACCGCGGCCGCGCGCCGCTCACGATCGCATCGGGGCCGTAGTTCTCGTAGAACGGCTCGAAGATCACGGCCTCGTCCCCCGGGTTGACGAGGGAGAGCATCGCGGCCATCATCGCTTCCGTGGAACCGCACGTGACGACGAGGTTCGTCTCCGGATCCGCGTCGATCCCGTTGAACGTCTTCGCGCGCCGCGCGATCGCGTCCCGCAGCTCGCGGGCACCCCAGGTGATCGAGTACTGGTTGTAGCCGCCGTCGAGCGCGCGCTTCGCGGCCGCGGTGAGTTGCGAAGGCGGCTCGAAATCCGGGAATCCCTGGGCCAAGTTCACGGCGTCATGGAGGGCCGCGATCCGCGTCATCTCTCGGATCACGGATTCCGGGAATTTCTGCACCCGGTCCGCGACCCGCCGGTCGCGGATCGCGATGTCCTCTCGGACCGCGGAGCTCGATTTCGGGATGGGCTTCCCCGGGCGCGGAAGGTCCGGGCGCGCAAAAACCTGTCGGGCGAACATTAAGGGTGCGCAATCCCATCCGCGCGACGAGGTCGCCACGATGGCGGAGCGCTTCTTCGACTTCTGGCGGGTCGACGTCTTCACGGACACGCCGCTCACCGGGAATCCGCTCGCGGTCTTCCCGAGGGCCGCGGGGCTCTCCGCGGTCGAGATGGTGGCGATTGCTCGGGAGATGAATCTCTCCGAGACGACGTTCGTGTTCCCCGCGACGAGCCCGTCCGCGAACTACCGCAACCGGATTTTCACGCCGGGCGGCGAGATTCCGTTCGCGGGTCATCCTTCGATCGGCACGGCGTACGTCGCCGCGATGGAGGGACTCGTCCCCCACCCCGACGGCTCGTCCGTCGTGTACCAGGAACTCGAGATCGGCGTCCTGCCCCTCGAGCTGATCTGCGAGGGCGGGCAGGTGAAAAAGGTCGTCATGACGCAAGGCGAGCCGGTCCTCGGGACGCGGATGAAGAGCGTCGAGCCGCTCGCGAAGGCGCTCCAAGTCCCCGTCCGGGACATCGGGGTGAAAGGCCTCGCCCCCCAGGTCGCCGCGACCGGGATCGCGTCCCTCCAAGTGCCCTGCCGCTCCCTCGATGTGGTCAAGAAGTTGAATCCCGATGGGCGGGCGCTCCAGAAGGTTCTCTCGAAGTTCGGCGAGAAGATCGTGTGCTACGCGTTCGCCCTCGAGGCCGAGACCCCTGGGGCTCACGTCCACGCGCGCGGGTTCGTGCCGGAGCTGGGGATCGAGGATCCCGCGACCGGGAGCGCCGCCGGCGCCTGTGGCGCGTACCTCGCGGCCTACGGGAAGCTGCCGGCGCCGACGTTCGTCATTGAACAGGGGATCGAAGTCCACCGCGCAAGCCGGATCGAGGTCAGTGTGGAGACGGAGGACGGGAAACCGAAGGTGGTCCGCGTCGGAGGCCAATCCGTGCCGATCATTCGCGGGAATCTGCGGCTCCCGTAGTGCGTTCTATCTCGTGGGAGTCGAGCATGGCGACCCCGGCGGAAATTCAACTCGTTTACGTGTTTTCGGCACTCCTCGTCCTCGGCGCGGTCCTGCTCGCGCTCCTCCCCGCATTGCGCCATGCTTGGACCTTCGCAGCATCCCGTCGGTTCGTCGTCGGGCTGATCGCGGTGATCTTGACTCTCGGAATCGGGGCCGTTCTCCTCGTCGGCTCCGCGATCTCCGATCCGATTTACTTCCTGCCGATCGCGTTGGTCACGGTGGGCCTACGACTCATCTCCCCGTATCTCCTCTATCGACGCATCGAGGACCGGTTCGACACGAATCGAACGTGGCGTGTCGTGCGGTGGCTCGTCGGCTTCGGGTTCTTGGGCCTCGCCGCCATCTTGGCGTACCATCTGATCCTGATCGCCTCCGGGACGGAGGCGTCGGGCGTGGCGATTCTGAGCGAACAGCTCATCATGGCCCTCGGTGCGTCATTCCTGATCGTGCGAGCGGGATTGCAAGTCCGACCCCATGAGGCGACGGAACTATGGCCCATCTGGTCCGCCGCGGTACTATTCGCCATCGCGTTCGTCGTCGTGCTCCCGTACGCGGTGCCCGCGTTCGAAGCCATTTACGCGGCGTCGGGACTTGTTGGTTGGTCGGTCGCCTTCGTGGTGGTCGCGTTCGACCTCTGAAGAAACCGCGCGATATACCGACGGGAGGTCACAGCTCGACTTTGATTCCGAGCTTTTCCGTGAGTTCCTTGTATCGGTTTCGGATCGTGACTTCCGTCACGCCCGCGACGTCCGCGACCTCGCGTTGCGTCCGGCGCTCGTTGCAGAGGATCGACGCGATGTAAATCGCCGCCGCCGCCACGCCCGTGGGCCCGCGACCCGATGTGAGTTCCTTGTCCTGTGCGTCTTTCAGGATTTCGACAGCGCGGGACTGGACCTCCCCCGTCAGCTTCAGCTCGGAGCAGAACCGAGAAACGTAGTCCTGGGGCTTCGTCGGCATGAGCTTCAGTTTCAGCTCGCGGGTCATGAAGCGATAGGTGCGGCCGATCTCCTTCCGGCCGACGCGGGACGAATTCGCGATCTCGTCGAGGGTCCGCGGCACATTGCACTGCCGGCATGCGGCGTACAGGGACGCCGCGACGACGCCCTCGATCGACCGGCCGCGGATCAGGTTCTTGTTCACGGCCTTGCGGTACACCATCGCGGCCGTCTCGCGGACGTTCCGCGGCAACCCCATCCCGCTCGCCATCCGGTCCAATTCGCTCAGGGCGAACGCGAGGTTCCGTTCTGTCGCGTTGCTCACGCGGATCCGGCGCTGCCACTTCCGTAGGCGGTACAGCTGGGCGCGGTTCCTCGTCGGGATCGACTTGCCATACGAGTCCTTGTTCTTCCATCCGATCGTCGTCGAGAGCCCTTTGTCGTGGATCGTGTACGTCATCGGGGCGCCGGTGCGGGCTCGCTTCTCGCCCTGCTCGACGTCGAACGCCCGCCATTCCGGGCCCTGGTCGATCATCTGGTCCGTCAGTACGAGCCCGCACTCCTCGCAGATCAGCTCGCCGCGCTCGTAGTCGAACGAGAGGTGGCCGGAATTGCACTCGGGGCATCTAGTGACTTCTTCGGCTTCTTCGATCTTCTTGGTCGGCATGAACTCCCTCCGCGACAAAGACGTCGGCTCCAATCAGGGACAGCGCGGGGGCGCCCACCGGCCGAACGGCCGCGAAAGGTTCCCGCACCGGTCCGAAGACTTTGATTACCCGTCCCAGGGGCCGATTTCGTTTGTCGCGCACGTCGGCGCCTCGCGAGGGGGCGAATTCGGAACGGACGAGCACGGTTCCATCGTGGGCGATGTTCTCGACCACGCCGAGCCGCCGCATGCCCCCTCCCGCTCGGGCGCCGCCAATACGTACGTCGTATTTAACGACAGCGGAATATATTTGTAGCGGCAGGCTTCCAAACGGACCAGTGAGTGCATCTCCGTACGGTCGGCGGCGTGGCGTTTGATCGTCATGCAACCTTGTTTAAGGTTAACGGAGACCCGCCTCGCAATCCGTCGTCGCACGGCCTCTCCCACCGTTTCATGGCGGTTCGGGAACCGCACGAACCTTTAACGCTGTTTCTTTCGATGCGGCTAGGAGAACGTGAAAATCGTCCCGTTCGAGATGGAGCGGTGGCAGTCCACCTGGGAAAATTCGGTCGAATACAACTTGTCCGAGAGCGGGGTCCAACCGATTCCGCTGCGTGAACTCCTTCGCGATGCGCCTGCCATCGAGCGGTTCCTCGACCATCCCCTTGCGTATTCCCAGGGCAACGGGACGCCGGAGCTCCGATCCCTGATTGCCGAGACGTACCGAGGCGCGACTCCGGATCACATCCTCGTGACGAACGGCTCCTCCGAGGCGAACCTCCTTGCGCTCTGGCATCTCGTCGAGCCGGGAGACGAGGTCGTCGTGATGCTCCCGAACTACATGGAGACTTGGGGCCTCGTCCAGATGTTCGGCGGCAAGGTGAAACCACTCCGCCTCCGGGAAGACCTCCGATGGCAGTTCGAACCCGAGGAGCTTGCGGAGTTCGTGACGCGAAAGACGAAGGCGATCGCCCTCTGCAACCCGGATAATCCGACGGGGGCGGTGATGGGCGGCGCGCAGCGGAAGGCGGTCCTCGACGCCGCCCAGGACGCGAACGCATGGCTTCTCGCCGACGAGGTCTACATCGGTGCAGAGCGCGAAGGCCCACGGACGGAGAGCCTGTGGGGCGGCTACGGGAAGACGCTGATCACGAACGGCCTGAGCAAAGCCTACGGCCTCCCGGGCCTGCGGATCGGATGGCTCGCCGGACCGCCGGAAACGATTCTGACGTTGTGGGGTTACCGTGACTACACGACGCTCACGCCGACCTACCTATCGGATCGGCTTGCCCAGATTGCGGTCGCGACGAAGCGCCGAGAGGAGCTCTTCGCCCGGACGCGATCGATCTTGCAGAGGAACTATGGCGTGCTGTCCGCGTGGATTGCCGAACAAGGTGCGCTGTTCTCGCACGTCCCTCCTACCGCCGGCGCGATCTGCTTCCTCCGGTACGCATTGCGGATCAACTCATCAGAATTAGCACGTCGCCTGCTGAAAGAGAAGTCCACGCTGATCGTGCCCGGCGACCATTTCGGAATGGACGGGTTCATCCGGATCGGGATGGGGAACGCGCACGGGTATCTGACGAAAGGCTTGGCGCGAATTGACGCCCTCCTCCGGGACCTGAAGGCGGAGACAGGAACGCGGTAATGGAGTTTCTTCAGTGATACGAGCGCGAGATCCGAGGGCCGATCGGACTCGCGAACGCGCTTCTCGAACCTCGATGAGGTAGGAATGCGGCATCGGATCGTCTTGGCAGGCTTCGGAAATGTGGGACGGGAATTTGCACGACTTCTCCTCGGACAGCGGTCCGAGTTGATTCGGGCGTACGGTCTGGACGCGTCGATCGTTGCCATCTTGACAGCCCGCCATGGTTCCGTCGAGAGTACGCGGGGCATTGACCTCCGAAAGGCGCTTCGTCTCGCGGACGCGGGCGTCTCCCTGGAGTCGTGTGGACGCGGGATTCCCGAACGCTCCGTCGACTACATCCGCCGGGGAAAGGCAGACATCCTGATCGAAGTCACCCCATTGCGGATTTCGCCGCGACAGATCGCGTTGGACCACGTGCGGGCGGCCCTCGAGAGCGGGAAGCACGTGATCACAGCCAACAAGGGTCCGGTCGTGTACCATTATCGGGATCTGCGGGATCTGGCTCGACGGCGACATGTCGGGTTTCGGTACGAAGGGACTGTGATGGATGGCGCCCCCGTCTTCAGCCTGTTCCAGGAGGCGTTGCGCGGGGCCCGGGTCGACGCCTTCGAAGGGATTCTGAACAGCACGAGCAACCTCGTCCTCTCGGAAATCGAAGCAGGCCGGACGTACGAGGAAGGCGTCGCGGCCGCGCAGCGACTCGGATTCGCCGAGTCGGACCCGTCACTCGATCTCGACGGATGGGACGCGACCGTGAAGGCGTGCCTCCTCGCGAACGTCGTGATGGGCGGGAACGTGCGGCCGGAGCGAGTTCCCCGGCAAGGCATCGCGGCCCTCGGAGCGGATTCGATTCGTGGCACACGGGCGGCCGGGAAGCGGGTGAAACAAATCGCCAGAGGATGGCGGGAGGGCCGGACCGTGCGGGCGTCCGTCTCCGTCGAGGCGATCGGCCCGGACCATCCGTTGTTCTCGGTAAACGGCACGTCGAGCTCCCTCGTCGTCCGAACGAACATGCTGAAGCAGTTCCAGATCATCGAACACGATCCGGGCTTGCGGCAAACCGCGTTCGCGCTGTACGCGGACCTCATCGCAATCCACGAGGGCCGACTGTCCCCGTAGGTGACGCTTATATCGCGCGGACCGGATGGGCCGCCGATGCGGGTCGTCCTCGGAGGGACGTTCGACATCCTCCACGAGGGCCACGAGGTCCTCCTTCGCGCCGCGTTCGAAGGACGCCCCGAGGAAGTCCTGATCGGCCTGACGACGGACCGGTTCGCGCGGGAGTCCCGGACCCGCGTGAATTCCTATGCCGTACGCGAGCGGAATCTGAAGCGGCTCCTCGCGACACACCGTTGGCGACCCGCGCGGATCGAGCCGATCGACGACGCGTACGGTCCCGCGGACGACCTCCCTGATCTCGATGTCCTCGTCGTATCCGCGGAACGGCATGCCGTCGCGGTGGCCTTGAATGGGGCGAGGACCGCCCGAGGACTCCGGCCACTTGAGATCCGGGCCGTCCCGATGGTCTTGGCCCAGGACGGCTTGCCGATTGCCTCACGGCGGATTCGGGCGGGCCTGATCGATCGAGCGGGCCGACGTCTCAAACCCCTCCGCGTTTCCGTCGGCACAGACAACCCCGTGAAGGTCCGCGCCGCCCGTCGGGTCTTCCAAGCGCTCTCGCTGCCCGCGCGCGTCCGGGCGGTCCGCGTTCGAACGGAGGTCCCCGAGCAGCCGTTCGGGGAAGAGGCGCTCCAGGGAGCGGTCAACGGGGCAAAGGCGGCGCTCGGCGGCGGCGATTTCGGAGTCGGGATCGAGGCCGGGCTCGTGTGGTCGCCGCTGATTTCCGACTATTTCGACGTGCAGTACTGCGCGGTCGTCGACCAATCGGGTCGCATCACGGTCGGCCACGGACCCGGTTTCACGTACCCGCCGCGCGTCGTCGAAAGCGTGAAGGCGGGTCGGACCATCGAGGACGCGATGGCCCGTGTGACGGGCATCCGGGGAATCGGGTCCAAACAGGGCGCGAGCGGGTATCTCACGGGGCGTCGACTCGACCGAGATCGACTCACGGAATCCGCCGTGCTCATGGCGATGGTCCCGAGGATCCGACGGGAGTTGTATTCGAGGGGCGTGCCCCGCGAGCCGTCCGGCGGCGGTTGAAGAGCCAGGGGCCCGAGGGACGCCGGCGGAACATCCGCACGGTCGTGCGTCGCACAGCTTTTTTAGGTCCTCCACCGTTCGTCCGCCGGAGCGCTTAGCCCATGCCCGCGCGAATTGCCGTCAACGGCTACGGAACGATCGGCAAGCGGGTCGCTGACGCGGTCGCGCTGCAGGACGACATGCGCCTCGCGGGGGTCGCGAAGACGAAGCCCGACTTCGAGGCGAAGCTCGCCGCAGGGAAGGGGTACGCGGTGTACGCAGCGACTCCGGACGGTGTCGCGAAGTTCGAGAAAGCCGGCGTGAAGCCGGCGGGCACGCTCGCGGACCTAGTCAAGGAGGCCGATCTCGTCGTCGATTGCACGCCGGAGGAAAGCGGCTACAAGCCCTTGTACGAGAAAGCGGGGGTCAAGGCGGTCTGGCAGGGCGGCGAGGAGCACGCCCTGACGAACCTGTCGTTCAACGCTGCCGCAAATTACGAAGACTGCCTCGGCGCGTCGTTCGTCCGCGTGCCTTCCTGCAATACGACGGGTCTCATCCGCACTCTCTATCCGCTCGACGCCCACATCGGCGTGGAGAAGGTCCTCGCCGTCATGGTCCGCCGTGCGACGGACCCGGGCGACTCGAAGAGAGGTCCGATTAACGCGATCGAACCCGAGCTCGAGATGCCGAGCCATCACGGGCCGGATGTCCAGAGCGTCCTGCCGAAGATGAACATCCATACGATTGCGGTGAAGGTCCCCACGACGATCATGCACTTGCACACCGTGAGCGTCGACCTGAAGAAGCCCGCAACGGCAGGCCAGGTCCTCGACGTCTGGAAACGGTTTCCGCGGGTGATCTCGGTATCGGGCGGAGACGGCGTCAAGTCGACGGCCCAGATCATGGAGATGGCGCGGGATCTCTCGCGGAACCGCGCGGACCTCTACGAGGTCGCCGTGTGGCGGGACGGGGTGCATGTCGTCGACGGGCGACGGCTGTACTACTTCCAAGCGGTCCACCAGGAGTCGGACGTCGTGCCGGAGAACGTGGACGCAATCCGGGCCCTCCTCGAACTCGAAAAGGACGGTCGGAAGAGTATGCAGAAGACGGACCGCTCCCTCGGCATCGGGACCGGAAAGTGACCTGCGGCCAACGTTCATCTCTTCTCTGTCCACCGGCCGGTGCGTTGGGCGTTCCACAGCCCGCCTGAGTGGCGAGGGTTACGTCTTGCGTTCGAGGCGCTGAATCCGTTTCGTGGCCCGCTGGATCACTCCCATGAGCGCATGAAACTCCCACTTGCTCGGGACCGCGCGGCCGATCAGCCGCCGAAACATGATCCGCGTCCGCGGTCGTTTGTGCGGCGGGTAGTCCGTCGCGTCGAGGAGGGCCGCGAACGCCTCGTGGAGTTTCTCCTTCTCGAGGCCGGACGCCTCGCGGGTCCCCGGTTTCATCGCCCCCGCCGCGAACAGTTCGTACAGGAGGACGGTCACCGCGTGAGAGAGGTTGAGGATCGGATACTCGTCGGTTGCTGGGACCGTGACGAGGAGGTCGCAGCGCCGCAACTCTTCATCGAGGAGCCCGAAGTCCTCGCGGCCGAAGAGGAGGGCGACCCGACCGGACATCTTCGCGACCCGGACCGCGAACTCCCGCGGTGTCACAGCAATCCGAGCGAACCGTTTCTCGTTCTCCGTGTCGACGCCGGACGTGCCGACGAGCAGGTCGGCACCCTTGACCGAATCGTCGAAGCCATCGACCGCGCGCGCGGCGTCCAAGATGTCGACGCCGTGCATCGCCCGCTGCCTCGCCTCCGGCCCGACCGGGCACGGGTTCACGAGGACGAGCTCCCCGACCCCGAAGTTCTTCATCGCCCGGGCGACCGCGCCGACGTTCCCCTGGTTCTTCGGCTCGACGAGGACGACGCGAACCGTCGGCACGCCGCGCTCGATATACTGTAACGGAGATATGCCTTGGCATGCGGGTCGCCCTCAAGATCGCATACGATGGGCAACGCTTCTTCGGCCACCAGCGGCAGCCGGACCGGCGGACCGTCGAAGGGGAGTGCCTTGCGGCGCTGCGGTCGGCGCAGATCCTCCGCGACCCGCGGGAGTCGTTCTTCCGAAGCGCGAGCCGCACGGACCGAGGGGTGAGTGCGATCGGGAACGTGATTGCGTTCAATGGAAATCTGCGGCCCGAGGCGATCGTGGGCGCATTCAACGACAAGGGGAGGGACCTTTGGGCGTGGGCGTACGCGGAGGTCCCGGCCACGTTCCACCCGCGTCATGCGCACGAACGTTGGTATCGATACCACCTGTACGGGGACCTGTCCGTCGCCGCGCTCCGGGAAGCAGGCGCTCTCTTCCCCGGACAACACGACTTCGCTTCGTTCACGTCGGACCCGCCTGCGGGGCCGTTCGCGGTGACCCGGGTCGACGTCTCGATGTCGCCCGACGCGATCTTGGTCGACGTGCGCGCCCCGAGCTTCCGCCGCGGGATGGTCCGGCGGATCGTTGCCGCGATGGTGGCCCACGCGCAAGGGACGGCCGGGCTCGCCGACATTCGCGCCGCCCTTGCGGGAACTCAACAAGACTTCGGCTCGGCGCCGCCCGAACCGCTCTTCCTGATGGACGTGTCGTACGGATTCCCGTTCCACGTCGTGCGGAAGCCGAAGGCGGTCGACGAGTGGAGCGCCCTCCGTCTCGAAGCGAACCTCCGCCTGCGCTGGCTACGTTCGCTCGAGGACGCCCTTTCTTCTTCGGGAGGGACTTAACTCCCGTCTGTCGCGGCAAAGAGGTGCGAGGTTTCACCGACTCTGGGGTTCTAGGCTCGTACTAGAAATCGGTCCGAACCCCGGACTTTTGGACCGCGGATCCGTGTCGGAAATGGGATTGATGGCGCGTCCGCCCCGATGCGGACAAGGCTCGGACGAAGCTTTTTATACGATTCGAACCCTTCCGCGGACAATTCGACTCGGGTTCGACTCGGGGAGAGGAGGAGAGACACATGAATTTTAGGCTATCGCGCTCAATGGCGCTGAGAACGATTTTGGTTGTGTACGTGCTCCTGGCCTCTGCGTTTGCGTTCATGGTCACAAGCCAGAGCGCCGCCGCGGCCGGCCGCACCAACCTGGTTATCGGTCTGCAGAATGACATGGTCAACCTGAATCCATTCGATCCAGGGACGAACAGCGTTTGGAAAGCGTATCAAACGCAGTATAACTTCGAATCGCTGTTCACATATGACCCGAACTATCAGATTTACGCGGAC
>WNEY01000137.1_pt1 | contig 56895 bp, 47 predicted proteins | sample 5400531 | NCBI WGS metagenome assembly WNEY01 (sample SAMN13153338, study PRJNA577476) | soil metagenome | isolation source: 200 cm saprolite under Douglas fir tree site 1 | place: USA:California | collected 2015-04-18 | reverse complement strand
ACGGCGAGCTGACGCATCGCGCCTACATGATGATCCGCTCGCCGCAGGCGTTCACGGGCCTGAAGGCGGCCAACATCTTCACCGGCTTCGGCGATGAGTGGATCCGCGTCGGCGGCGTGAAGTTCGTCGCCGACGGCTCCGCATCCGAGCGCACGATGCGCATGAGCACGCCGTATGTCGGCACGAACGACTACGGCATCCTGACGATGACGCAGGATCAACTCGACGAAGCGATAGACGACGCGCACAGCCACGGCTTCCAGGTGGGCGTCCACGCGAACGGCGACGTGACGATCGACATGGTGCTGAAGGCGTACGAGCGGGCGCTCCAGAAATGGCCCGATCGGAACCGCCGTCATCGCATCGAGCACTGCACGCTCGTCAACCCGGATCTGATTCGCCGCATCAAGGCGAGCGGCGTGATCCCGACGCCGTTCTGGACCTACGTCTACTATCACGGCGAGAAGTGGAAGGAGTACGGCGACGAGAAGGTCGCCTGGATGTTCGCGCACAAGTCGTTCCTCGACGCCGGCATCCGCGTGCCCGGCGCGTCGGACTACACGCCCGGCCCGTTCGAGCCGCTGATGGCGATCCAGAGCATGGTCACGCGCAAGGACTACAAGGGCCGCGTATGGGGCCCGAACCAGAAGGTCACCGTCGATCAGGCGCTCACGATCGCCACGATCAACGGCGCGTACGCGTCATCGGAAGAAAACCTGAAGGGGTCGATCACGGCAGGGAAGCTGGCGGACTTCGTGGTCCTCGAAAGGGATCCGCACGACGTCGACCCGGACCAGATCATGAACATCAAGGTGAACCGGACGGTCGTCGGCGGAAAGACCATGTACGGCGGGTGAACAGAGCGGTCCCTTTCCGGGTCGACATGCCTACATCAGCGGACAACCCTGGAGTCGTTGCACTGCCTCCTTTGCTCTATGGCGCCGCGTTCGTCGTTGTTCTCGTGTTTCGCTGGTTCTGGCCGATGCCAATCTTGGCCCAGGCGGTTGCTCTCTGGTCCGGGCTTGGGTTGGTCGCGCTTGGCGTAGGGACGGCGGCCTGGGGAAGGCGAACGATGCAGGCCGCAGGTACAAACATAAATCCAGCGCTCCCTGCCACTGCCATCGTCACATCCGGTCCGTTTCGTTTCTCCCGCAATCCTCTCTACCTTTCCCTGACGGTCCTCTATCTGGGCCTCACCTTGTCATTCAACACGTGGTGGGGCATTGTCGTGTTGGTCCCACTCATCATCATCATGCATCGCGGCGTGGTGCTGCGCGAGGAGCGCTACCTCGAGCGGAAGTTTGGTGAGAGCTATCGGCAGTATCGTTCCAAGGTTCGAAGGTATCTTTGAGTTTGGACGGCGGCGGGAGGATGGCCATGAAGCGAGGAAAATTCGTCGCTGCGGTGCTGGTGATTGGTGTCGCAATTTACGGCGCGCACAGGCTTCACGCGCAAGGGGCCGCATACGACGTCCTCGTCCGAGGCGGGCACATCGTCGACGGCACGGGCAATCCATGGTTTGCCGCCGACGTCGGGATCAGGAATGGACGGATCGTGGCCGTGGGGCGGCTCGGAAACGCCACGGCGTCGCGCGTCGTCGACGCGACCGGGCGCGTCGTGGCGCCGGGCTTCATCGATCTCCATACCCATTCGGACATCTCGCTCCTCGCCGACGGCACCGCGCAGAGCAAAGTGCGTCAGGGGGTGACGCTGGACGTCCTTGGGGAGAGCACATCGGTCGCGCCGCGCGACGGGTTGAAGGACGGCCCGAGCGAAGGCGTCGCCCAGGACTGGACGACGTTTACCGGGTACTTCCAGCGGGTCGAGCGTCAGGGCATCTCGATGAACGTGATCTCGCATATTTCATCGGAACAGGTGCGGCGCGTGGTCATGGGCTACGAGCCGCGCGCGGCGACGCCGGCCGAGCTCGATCGGATGAAGGCGCTCGTGGCCCGATCGATGGAGGAAGGCGCGTGGGGACTCGTGACGCGGTTCGAGAGCGGCGGACCCGAACATCCCGACGAGATCCTCGCGCTGGCGAAGGTCGTTGCCGGCTACGGCGGAAACTACACATCGCACATCGGCAGCGAGGGCTTCGAGCAGGAAAAGGAGATCCGCTTTGCCATCCGCGTCGCCGAGGAAGCGAAGCTGCCGGTTCACATTTTTCATCTGAAGATTCGCGCGCGCGAGAACTGGGGCACCGTCGGCAGGTATCTGAAGGCGATCGAGGACGCGCGGGCGCGGGGCCTGGACATCACGGCGAATCAATATCCCTACACGGCCATGAATCACGGGTGGAGCGCGTTCTTCCCGGTCTGGGCGCGCGAGGGCGGACCGCAGAAATTCGCCGAGCGCCTCAAGGATCCTGCCGTCCGCGAGCGGATCAAGCAGGACAAGGATTTCATCACGTGGGCCAAGGAGCACGGCTGGTGGGAGGGCATCGTGATGGGGCGCGCCGGCAGCGAGCAGAACCGCAAGTATGAGGGGATGCGGCTGTCGGAGATCGCGAAGGCGCGCGGCGACGCCGATCCGGCCAACACCTGTCTCACGCTCATGGCCGAGGACGGAGGCCGGATCTCCGGCATGTTCCACACGATGTCGGAAGACGATGTCCGGCTGGTGATGAGGCAGCCGTGGGTCTCAATCGCCAGCGACGGATCGGCGATCAACCTGGACGCGCCGGGCGTGCCGCATCCGCGCAACTACAGCACGAACGTACGCGTGCTCGGTTACTACGCGCGCGATCAGCACGTGCTGACGCTCGAGGAGGCCGTTCGCAAGATGACCACGCTCCCCGCGCAGATTCTCGGGCTGCGCGATCGCGGCCAGGTACACGAGGGTTTCGCGGCCGACCTCGCCGTCTTCGATCCGGCCGTGGTCGGCGAGACGAACTCTTTCGAGAAACCGAAGTCGTACGCGAAGGGTGTGGACTACGTCCTCGTGAACGGCGTCCTCGTCATCGACAAAGGCCAACACACCGGCGCGAAGCCTGGCAAAGCGCTCCTCGGGCCGGGCCACAAGGCGTCAGCGTTGACGCGCAGCGCGAATCGGGTCATCGAATAGTCGGGCAGTCCGGCAATCGATTGCTCGTGACGGAACGATCGCCAGCAGGAGCGCCGCACCGCCTCGACCAGCGTCCACGTGCCCGGCCGCCGCGTCGCACGAGATCGCCGCGTCGCCCGATTGGGCGACGAGAGTGGCCGCGCCGTGGCCGTCGTTCCTCCGAGCGCGGTGAAGAGGCGCAGCGCGAAGAGCGAGCGGGTCGCCGGCCGGATCTTGCAAGTCGCACGGTGCGTCACGGCATGGGTTGGACCAGGTGCTCCGAAGAGGGTTACATGGACTTACGGCGGTTTCCGCGTGCTTCGGTACATTTGAATACGAAAAAGTGTGATGCCGCTCCGACCTGTGTCACGTCGAGCCGACACGCGACCGCTTTCGAGTACGCGATCTGTTAGCATCCCTTATGCGTCTCCCACGATTTCGATGCGGCGTTGTGATTCTCGTCGCGGCGGCGTGCCTCGTCGCCCACCCATTCGCGCAACGTCCCCGCTACGACGTGGTCATCACTAATGGCCGGATTGTCGACGGGACCGGCGCGCCCTGGTTCCGCGGCGACGTCGGGATCGTCGGCGAGCACATCGCCGCGGTCGGGGCGATCGGCGACGTGACGGGCGCGTCGACGATCGACGCCACAAACCTCGTCGTCGCGCCCGGGTTCATCGATCTGCTCGGGCAATCGGAGTTCAACGTGCTCGTCGATGGCCGGGCGCCCAGCAAGATCATGCAGGGCGTGACCACCGAGGTCACCGGCGAAGGCTCGTCGATCGCCCCGGTCAACGACCGGATGATTCAGGAAGCCTCGGCCACCGCGAAGCACTTCGGCGTCGTCCAGGACTGGCGCACGCTCGGCGACTACTTCAGGCGGCTCGAGGAGCGATCGCGGACGACGATCAACGTCGCGACGTTCGTCGGCGCCGGCGGAGTGCGCAACTACGTCATCGGCAAGGACGATCGCGCCGCCACCCAAGCCGAGCTCGAACGCATGAAGCAGCTGGTCGCCGAGGCGATGGCGCACGGCGCGCTCGGGCTGAGCACCTCGCTGCAATACGTCCCCGACCGGTTTGCGTCGACCGACGAGATCGTGGAGCTGGCGAAGGTGGCCGCGCGCGCCGGCGGCGTGTACTTCACGCACCAGCGATCGGAGAGCGCGCGGATCTTCGAGTCGCTCGACGAGGTGTTCACGATCGCGGAGCGCGCGAGCATTCCGGCGGAGGTCTGGCATTTGAAGACGGCGTACAAGGCGAATTTCGGCAAGATGCCGGAGGTCCTGCGCCGCATCGAGGCTGCGCGGTCGCGTGGACTGGACGTCACCGCCAATCAGTACCCGTACACGCGCGCGTCGAATGGCCTCGACTCCTGCCTGCCGTTGTGGGCGCGCGAAGGCGGGTTCGACAAGACGCTGCCGCGGCTTCAGGATCCGGCGACGCGTGCCCGGATCAAGAAGGACATGGACGATCCGAACGCCACCACCTGGGAGAATCAGTGGTACGGCGCGAACGGCGGCGACGGCGTCATGCTGTCGTCAGTGCTCAACCCGGAGCTGCGGAAGTACGAAGGCCTGACGCTGACGCAGATTGGGAAGGCGATGGGCAAGGATCCGCGCGACGCCGTCATCGACCTCGTGATCGCGGATCACGGCGAGAGCGCCGTCATCACCTCGATCATGGATGAAGACGATGTGCGGACGGCGCTGAAGCATCCGCTGGTCGGCATCGGCACCGACTCGGGCGCCCAGGCGGAGGAAGGGAAGCTGTCGGAATCGAAGTCCCATCCGCGCGCCTGGGGCTCTTTCGCCCGGATCCTGGGCCGCTATGTCCGCGACGAGCATCTGCTGACGCTGGAGGAGGCAATCCGGAAGATGACCTCGAAGGCCGCCGCCCGCGTGCACCTGAGCGACCGAGGCCTGCTGCGTCCGGGGCTGATGGCCGACATCACGATCTTCGATCCGGCGACGATTCGCGACATCGCGACGTTCGATGACCCGAAGCACTACGCCGTCGGCGTCAGGCACGTGTTCGTGAACGGCCGGCGCGTGGTAGCCAACGGCGCCATCACGACCGAGCGATCCGGGCGGCCGCTCCGCGGCCCAGGCTATCGGTAGCTCTCAGCCCTCAGCGGTCAGCGCTCAGCTGATAGCTGACAGCCGAGAGCCGAAAGCTTTCCTGTGCCCGAGTGGTTGGTCGATCTGTTCGCCCGTTACGGCTATGCCGTCGTGTTCGCGGGCGTGTTTCTGGAGAACACGGGGCTGCCGGTGCCGGGGGAGACGGCGCTGCTCGCCGGCGCGGCGATGGCGCAGTTCGGGCGGCTGTCGCTGCCGTGGGTGATCGTCACCGCCATTCTGGCGGCCATGCTCGGCGACAACCTCGGCTTTGCGATTGGCCGGTGGTGCGGGCGCGGCCTCGCTGAGAAGTATGGCGGCCGCATCGGGCTGACGCGCACGCGGCTGGCGCAATTCGATCGATTCTTCCAGCAATACGGCGGCCGAACCGTGTTCATCGCGCGGTTCATCACGGGACTGCGCGTGTTCGGTGCCCTGCTCGCCGGCGCCAGCGGCTTGCCCTGGCCGACCTTTCTCTTCTACAACGCCGCAGGCGCCGTCGTCTGGTGCATTGCGGTGGCCACGGCCGGCTACACGCTGGCCTACAGCTGGACCACGCTCGAGCGCTGGATTGGGCGCACCGGGCTGATAGGGCTCGCGCTCGTTGCCGCGATCGTGATCGTCGGCGTGATGCGCGCGCGGCGGAGCGGCGAATCATGATCAGACTGGCGTCGGGCGTGTCGTACTGCGATCTCAACTTTCTCGGAGTACCGGGCGTCATCGCGACTGTCGTGTTGCACGGCCCCGGCGGCGCGGCGCTGATCGATCCGGGGCCGTCGAGCACGCTGCCGGCGCTTCGCGCGGAGCTCGCGCGCGCGGGGCTCGCGGTCACGGACCTGCGCGCGATCCTCCTGACGCACATCCACTTTGATCACGCCGGCGCCACCGGCACGCTCGTGCGCGAGCATCCCGCGCTGCGCGTCTACGTGCACGAGAACGGCGCGCCGCACATGATCGACCCCGCGAAGCTGATCGCGAGCGCCACGCGCTTGTGGGGCGACGAGATGGATCGGTTGTGGGGCGAATTCCGTCCGGTCCCGGCCGATCACCTCGTCGTGCTCGGCGGCGGCGAGCGCATGTCGGCGGCGGGACGCGACCTCGAAGTGCAGTACACGCCGGGCCATGCGTCGCATCATGTCAGCTACTTCAGCGCCGACACCGGGATCGCGTATGTCGGCGACACCGCCGGCGTGCGGCTCCAGTCCGGGCGCTTCATCATGCCGCCCACGCCGCCGCCGGACATCGATCTCGAGATCTGGCATGACAGCCTCGCGCGCATCGACGCGTGGCGCCCCGGCACGCTGTTCGTCACCCACTTCGGACCCTTCGCGCCGGTCGCGGCGCACCTGACCGAGATGGCCGATCATCTGGAGCTGACGAGCGGTCTGGTCAAGGCGTCGCTGGCCAGGCCGGGCAGCGACGAGGATCGCGAGGCATGGTTTACGGACGAAATCCGCCGCGATCTGCGGCGCCGCATGGCCGAAGCGGACGCCCAGGCCTACGAGGTGGCCGGGCGGTTCGACCTGAGCTGGCGAGGGTTGGCGCGCTACTGGAGAAAGAGGACCTGATTCCAGGTTTCAGGCAGTTGCCCGCTCGGCCTCGACCTGCGCCGCGCTCACACGTCGAGGGTCAACCATGAGGCGCAGGGCCAATCCCTGGGGGCCAGACGGCGACGGCGGCGTCACGCGGTAGACGGCGCTCAGGACCTTGCCCTGCTGGAGCGCGTCGGGCAGGGCGTCTGAATCGCGGGCGTCGCGTTCGAGCTGGAACTGCACCAGCCGGAAGAGCGGAATCGAGACCGGCGACTGACACTCCACATACGCACCTAATTCGCTGACGTTGCGCATGACCACCGTGGCGAAGCGGGTCGCGCCGCGCTGGTCCTTCCACGTGAGGCGCGCGGGCAGCGCGACCATACGACGCTCGGTGCTCCGATTGTTGTCGGGCCGTTTGGGCGGTTTATTGTCGGTCCAGATGTGCTTCACGGGGCCTCGCCTTGGGGGAAATGTTCTGTCCAGATGCTTATCAAGGTCTGGGCCCATTGCAGCCATGTGAAGCCTGGGGTGGGTGAATGAAGCTAAAGCTTTATAATGCAAACACTTGGTAATTGCGCAGTACGTCAACTCGACCATGCCATCTGGCTATCTGGTATACAACAGACATTTCAAATGAATAGTCAGTATCCGCTAATGCGTGTCCGCCTCGGCCTGGGAGTCGAGCCCGAGTCGGCGGATCTTGAGATACAGACCACGGCGCGTCAGTCCCAGGGACCGGGCGCTCTCGGAAATGTTGCCGCCCGCCCGGTCCAGCGCGGCCTGAATCAGGTCGCGTTCGACCTGCTCGACCGCCAATGCGAGGTTGGGTGTGGTCCGCGACGGCCGGGGAGTGCCGGAGGCCGACGGGAGGCGTGTCGTGGTGATTTCGGGCGAGAGATGCGCCGGCTCGATCGTCCCGCCCGGGGCGCTCAGCGCGACCGCGCGCTGGATTTCGTTCTTGAGCTGCCGCACGTTGCCGGGCCACCAGTACTGCGAAAACACATCGAGCGCTTCCGAGCTCAGATGGACGTCCGGCTTGCCGAGCCGCTCGAGCGCTTCGCGCAGGAAAAACGTGCTCAGATGCGGGATCTCCTCGCGCCGCTCGCGGAGCGGCGGCACGTGGATCCGGATCACGCTCAGGCGATAGTAGAGATCTTCGCGGAATTTGCCTTCGGCGACGCGCTGCTCGAGGTCGGCGTTCGTGGCGGCCAGCACGCGGACATCGACGCGCTGCGGCTTCGTCTCGCCGATCGGCATGATCTCCTGCTGTTCGAGAAAACGCAGCAGCTTCGGCTGCACGTCGATCGCGAGGTCGCCGATCTCGTCCAGGAACAGCGTGCCGCCCGCCGCCGTGCGCACGAGGCCGGGTTGATCCGAGACGGCGCCGGTGAAGCTGCCGCGCCTATGACCGAACAGCTGGCTGTCGGCCAGATCGCGTCCGGTCGTCGTGCAGTTGTAGGGCAGGAAGGTCCCGGTGCTGCGATGCGACCCGACGTGAATCGCGCGCGCCACGAGCTCCTTGCCAGTCCCGCTCTCTCCGGTGATCAGCACCGTGAGCTCGTTCCCCTGCAGCCGCTGGATCTGCTCGACGACGCGCCCCATCGCCGCGCTGGCGGACAGGAAGCCGGGCAGCAGCGGTTCCAGCGAGGGATCGATCACCAGGCCGGCGACCGAAGGCTGCCGGTCGCGCGCCGCGCAGAGCGCGAACCCCTGCTGCGCCACGGCGGCAATCATCCGCAGCCGCCGAATCACCGGATCGCCGATCGGCCGCGGCGACGCCACGAGGCCGAACCGCGGACCTTCGGCGTCACGGCCGAGCGGCTCGACCACGAGCGTGCCACGCCCGTATCCGGTACCGCTCGTCGCCGCGCGGGCGAGCGCGCGCGCGGCGTCGTCTTCGCACCCGGCCGTGGCGACGACGCGCACGTCGCCGCCGGCGAGGACGACGTAGATCACGCCGCAGTCCCCGGCGGCGGCTTCAAGCAGCGCCGCCGCGGTTTCGCGCAGCAGCAGATCCGGCAGCGCCGCCGCATCCACAATCCGCCGCACGATCGCGTCGTCGGCGTCGGCCGGCGAGATCAAATACTGGCCGGTACCGACCGTCGTCAGCAGCGCCTGGGCGGCCTGCGTGTCGTAGAGATCCCGCTCCGCGCCGAGCTGCCGGAAGATGGCGAACGCTTTGTTCAGATGACGCTCGGCGACCGAGCGCGCACCCGTCTCGGCGACGAGGCGCCCGAGCGCGAGATGGCTCAGGGCCGACTGATATCGCTCGCCGAGCAGATCGAGCAGCGCCGCGCTCTGCGAAAAATCATGATACGCGTCGGCGCCGCTGCTGTTCTTCGCATGCAGCGCGCCGCGCAGGCGCAGGTATTCGCCCCACGTGGCCGGCGCGGTCTTCGGGTCGAGCGCGTCGGCGGCCGTGGCGAGCCGCTGTTCCGCCTCACCGAGCCGGTCCGCCGCCGTCAGCGCTTCGGCGGCGATGAGCGTGGCCTGCAGCGCGTCGAACGGCGGCGCGCCCGCCTGCAGAATCTCGTCGACCTGGGCGACGGCATCGTCGAGCGCCCAGCGGCGAAGGGCGAGGCGCGCGCCGAGGACGCGGACCGACCACTCGTACCAGCGGCTGGTCTGCCGGCCGTAGGCGCCGTACGCCTCGCTGGCGCGGCCCAGAAAATCGCTGGCGGTGTCGTAGGCCCCGCGGATCAGGTGGATCTGCGCGAGCGTGTCGAAGACCGCGCCGGTCGTCTCGTGGAACTGGATCGGGCTGCGGACGTCGAGCGCGCGGTGGAGCGCCTCTTCCGCGCGCACGAGATCGCCGAGCCTGACGCAAATCTGCCCGAGCGTCGCCAGCGCGACGGCGAGGCCATGCCCCGAGCTATGGGTCTCGTGCAACGCGACGCTGCGTTCCGCCAGCGCGAGCGCCTGCTCGTACCGGTGCTGCAGCATCATCACGTTGGCCTGGTTGCCGCAGACCGTCGCGACCACATCGTCGGCATGCACCATCGAGGCGAGCCGCTCGGCATGGCGCAGCGCGGCCATGCCCTCGTCGTAGAGGCCCAGTTGCGCGAGCGAAATGCTCGACAGCGAGTGCACCAGCGCGAGGTGGCGCCGGTCGCCGGCCGCATGCAGCGCCGACGCGGCCTTCGAGATGTGCTCGCGTACGATGGCGACGTCTCCGACCTGCTGGTAGCACTGCCCGAGCTCGTAGTGCGCGAGGCCGATGAGCCGCGAATCGTGCGCGGTCTCGGCCTGCTTGAGCGCGCGCCCGTGCATCGCGATCGCGCGCGATTGATCGCCGCGCGCCGAGGCCAGCCGTCCGTGCAGCCGCCAGAGCGTGGAAAGGCGCCGTGGAGGGATGGTGTCGCGGAACGTGTCGGGCGGGCGGCCGAGCGCCGCGGCCGCCTGGTCGAGGTCGTCCTGCAGCAGCGCGGCCTCGGCGAGCATCGAGCGTACGGTCAGCTCGTCATCGCGGGTGAGCCCCGACGACCGCAGCGGCGGGGCGAGCATCTGCGCGGCCTCCACGCCGCGCCCGCGTTGGAGCGACGCACCGGCGCGCAGCAGAAGCGCCTGGACAGAGGGCGACGGCACGGCCGGAGTATAGAACTAAGAAGGTCGGAATTCAGAATCAGGAATTCGAAGCGTCGAACGGGCGGCCCTTCGTCGCGAGGCGCGCTTCCAGCCGCGCGGAACAGTCGCAGTCGCCGCAGGCCCAGGGCTCGGCCCCGCTCAGATCGCGGCAACGGCTGCGCGCGTGCGCATCCTGCACTCTATCGAGACTGAAGTATTCCTCCCAGTACTCGCGTTCCTCGGCAAGCGGCGTGGGGCAGTAGCAGACTTCGACCCACTGCACACGGCCGTCGTCCAATTGTCGGGCATCGGCCATGTTGCGCAGATATTCGCCGCCGGCAATCGAGCCTGCACCGAGCGTGCCCTCGTCAATCGCGCGCGCGAGCGCGTGGTGCCGGCCGGGCCTGACCTTCGCCGTGACGAGGTAGCGCATCGATTAATTGTACATGTGGATCAGCGCGTTGAGTGCAGCGTCGAGCGACGCATCGCGTGAGAGCACGCGCAGCTCTGCCGCCACCGCGTCCGCGTCGCTTTCAATCGGCATGGCCAGCACGAGCGGCGGGGCCGACCCGCCGGTGATCTCGACCGTGCGCCTGGTCTGGATCGCCGTCATGTCGCCCGTGATCACCGTCAGCCGCGTCTCATCGCTCGGTGACGGCTCGACGCTCGCGATCGACGCGCCTGCCCGTCGCCCGGCATGAAGCCATCCGGCGAGGAGCCACGCGCGCGCCGCTTCACCCGGGCTGTGCAGCACGCGGACCCCCGCATCCTGCCACCTCGCAGACGCGAGCGGCCCGCGAGCGTAAACGAGTGCCTGGCGCAGCGGCGCCAGCCGTCGCCAGTTCAAGTCGGCCAGATCGACGCGCCGGCTGGCGACGAGCGGCGCGAGCGCGGCCACGCCACGACGCACGTCGCGCCAGCCGCGGCTGTCGTACAGCAGCTGGCGGCCAATCGTGATCAGCGCGTCGAGCGGCGGCCGCTCCGACAGATCCTCGGTCCACCACACGGTCGTGGGCACGTCGCCACGAATGAGGCGGCGCAGGATGGATGGCAGCGATTGATCCGCGCAGGCGGAGCGGACGATGATCTGCTCGACGCCGTAGCGCGCCTGGGAAGGGCCGAACGTCACGATTCCGACGCCCGCGGCGAACGGCGCGCGCGGCGTCGCCTGGTCGTAACTGTGTTCCAGCACGATCAGGCGCGACGGATGACGGGCCGTCACCTCGTCGAGTGGCAGATCCGCGGTGACGCGGGTGAGTTCGGCGTCTGGCACATCCATGTGCTTGCGGAAGACGACCAGGTTCGACATCACGGCACGGGCGATGGCGGCCTCGCCGTGCCCGATCTGGCGCCACAAGGCCGCGAGGTCGAGCTCAATCGCCTCGGGCGTCGAGGCCCGCCACGCGTGCGCCGCTACGGTGCGAGCCATCGGTGTCCTGTCGATTCAATGAGGCGCTCGGCCCCGGGCGGCCCCCAGTCGCCGGCCGGATAGGTCGGGAGCGAATCCTGCGACTGCGCCCAGTGATCGAGGATCGGCATCACCCACTGCCAGGCGGCCTCGACCGCATCGCGGCGCATGAACAGCGTGGTATCGCCGACCATCACGTCGAGCAGCAGCCGCTCGTAGGCCTCAGGGGACGTCCCCCCGAACGTGCTGCCGTAGTGAAAGTCCATCTTCACCGGATAGATCCTGACCTGCGGCCCAGGCACTTTCGAGCTGATGCCGAGCGAGAATCCTTCGTCGGGCTGGATCCGGATCGAGAGCACGTTGGCATCCAGGCGCGCGGACGGGTTGGCGTTGAACAGAATCGGCGGCACCTCCTTGAGGTGCACTGAAATCTGGCTGGCGCGCTTGGGCAGCCGCTTGCCAGTTCGCAGAAAGAACGGCACGCCGGCCCAGCGCCAGTTGTCGATGTAGATCTGCAGCGCGACGAAGGCTTCCGTCCGCGACTGCGGGTTCACGTTGGGCTCTTCACGATATCCGGGCACCGGCCTGCCCACGATGAACCCGGCCGCATACTGCGCGCGCACCACCTGCGCGTCGACGCTGGCGCCTTCGATCGGCCGGAGCGATTGCAGGACCTCCAGCCTCTCGTCGCGCACCACATCGGCCTCGAGCGAGTGGGGCGGCTCCATGGCGACCATCGCGAGGAGCTGCAGCAGATGGTTCTGCACCATGTCGCGCAGCGCCCCGGCCTGCTCGTAATAGCCGGCGCGCGTGCCGACGCCTTCCTCCTCGGCAACGGTAATCTGCACGTGATCGACGTACCGCTTGTTGAACAGCGGCTCGAAGATGCTGTTCGCGAACCGCATCACGAGGATGTTCTGGACCGTCTCTTTCCCGAGGTAGTGATCGATGCGGTAGATGTCTTTCTCGTCGAACACTTCCGCGATCGCGTCGTTGATCGCGCGGGCGCTCTCGAGATCGCGGCCGATCGGCTTTTCGACGATGAGCCGGGCGATGCATCCGCTGCCGCGCTCGACGAGCCGCGCGCGAGCCAGCTCCTTGACCGTTGGCGCGAAGAGGGTCGGGGGCACCGCGAGATAGTAGATGCGATCGCCATTCAGCCCGCGCTCGTGCTCGATGGTGCCGAGGCGCGTGCCGAGCGGCGCCAGCCCCGGCTCGTCGTCCAGACCGGCCGTGACGAAGAAAAGCGCCTCCGCAAAGATGGCCCACGTCGCTTCATCGATCGGCCGCCGCGAGAACTTCGCCACGCCCGCCTTCGCGAACGCCCGGTACTCGTCGTCGCTCATCGGCTTGCGGCCCACGCCGGCGATCACGATCCGGGGCGGCAGAAGGCCGTCCACGTGCAGGTTGTAGAGCGCGGGCAACAGCTTTCGGCGGGCGAGATCGCCCGCGCCGCCGAAAATGACAATCGTCACGTCGTTTTTTTCACCGCATGTCCGCCGAACTGATTACGCAGCGCCGCCAGCATTCGCTCGGCGTACGTATTGTTCTGGCGCGAGCGGAAGCGCGTATAGAGCGAGGCGGTCAGCACGGGCAGCGGCACGCTGCGTTCGATCCCCTCGATGATGGTCCAGCGACCCTCGCCCGAATCCTCGACGTAGCCCGTGATCGTCGAGAGTTCCGGATCCTCTGCAAGCGCCCGCGCCGCGAGCTGGAGCAGCCACGATCGCACGACGCTGCCATGGTCCCATAACGCAGCTACTTTGGCGAGGTTGGGCTTGTACTGGCTCGCCTGCAGGAGCTCGAATCCCTCGGCGTACGCCTGCATCATCCCGTATTCGATGCCGTTGTGCACCATCTTCACGTAGTGGCCCGCGCCGTGATCGCCGACGCGCATGTACCCGTCCTTCGGCGCGAGCGTGAGGAAGATCGGTTCGAGCCGCTTGCAGATGTCGGCTTCGCCGCCCACCATCAGGCAGTAGCCTTCGGTCAGCCCCCAGATGCCGCCGCTCGTGCCGGCGTCGACGTAGTGCAGCTTCTTTTCGGCCAGCGTTTTCGCGCGCCGTACGTCGTCGTGGAAGTTCGTGTTGCCGCCGTCGATGATGACGTCGCCCGCCGAGAGCAGGCCGGCGAGCGAGGTGATCGTCGACTCGGTCGGATCGCCGGCCGGCACCATCACCCACACCGCGCGCGGCGCCTTGAGGGCCGACACGAGCGCCTCGAGCGACGCGACGCCGGTCGCCTTCGCCTCCTGGGCTTTGCCGATCGCCTCGGCGCTGCGATCGTACGCAACGATGTCATGGCCGCCGCGCTCCAGGCGCGTCACCATGTTCAGACCCATCTTTCCCAAACCGACGAAACCGAGCTGCATGAGTTCTCCTCAGAGCGCGCAACTCACTCTTAGGGTGCTGGTCAGTCTAAGCACTGTCGTGTACCGGGGGATCCTCTAGCGTGCGGCCGCGCCGGTCTTCCCGAGGCGCGCCAGCAGCGCGTCGCCCAGCGCCCGCAGTGTGGTGCGATCGGGAGCCGGAAGATGCGCATGCAGCGCCCGGCGCCCGGCCGCGTCGAGCGACGCGAAGTCTCCGACCGCCTGCGCGAGCTCGAGCGTGCCGAACGAGAAGGGCTCTCCCGGGATCGGCAGATCCTGGGCCGGCGTCGCCGAGATCAGGAGAAATACGCCGCTGTTCGGACCGCCCTTGTGGAGCTGCCCGGTCGAGTGCAAGTACCGCGGCCCGTAGCCGAACATCGTGGCGGCCCGCGTCTGGTCCCTGACCGAGCGGCGGAGCGCCTGCAGTTCTTCCCCGAGCGCGGCATCCCGGGTCGCCACGTAGGCGAGCAGCGCGAAGTAGTCGCCCTGATGCAGCAGCGACAGCAAGGCGTCTGCGTCGGTCCCCCGCAGCGCCGCGCGCGCCGCCGACGACAGCGTGAGCGTCGTGCCGTTGGGCAGCGTGCGGTCGGGTGCTCCGATCGGCAGCGTCCCGGTCGACTTGTACTGCGCGAGCAGAACGTTCGTGGCGTCCTTGGCCTGCTGCACGTTCGGCTGATCGAACGGGTCGATGCCGATCAGCGCGCCGGCCACGGCCGTGGCGATTTCCCACCGGACGAACTCGGCGCCGAGCGAGGTCGGTGCCGGCAGATCGATTTCGACAAACGGCGCGTGCTGCGCGGTCAGCGCCCGCTGGACCGCGTCGCGCTTCTCCTCGTCCGCGGCCGCGTGCGCGCGCACGCGCACGAAGAGACGATCGGTCCCGTACTTCGCCGGCTCCCCGAGCGGCTCGTTGGCGATCGGGACGATCCCGGTGCCTTTCTTCCCGGTGCTCTCGGCGATGAGCTGCTCGACCCAGAGCCCGAACGCATCGAGAGACGGCGGCGCGACGAGCGTCATCTTGTCGAGCCCCTCGCGCGCGGCCGCGCCCATCGCGAGACCGAGCGCGACGGCCGGATTGTCCATCGCGCGGGCGGCGCCCGGCTCCGATGCGGCGAGCATCGCGAGGCCCCATCCGATGAGCTCCGCCAGGTCCTGGCCCATCAGCGCGGCGGGCACCATGCCGAAAAACGAGAGGGCGGAATAGCGGCCGCCGATGTCGGCGGGATTGTTGAAGACGTCGCGGAAATTATCGCCGCGCGCGCGGCGGTCGACGGCAGTGCCCGGATCCGTGATCGCAACGAAGTGATCCGCCCACCGCGAGATGCCCGCGTCCAGCAGCCGCTGCTTGAAGTACGCCGCCAGCACGTTCGGCTCGATCGTGCCGCCGGATTTGCTGGCGAGCAGATACAGCGTCGTCGCCGGCGCGGTTTCCGTCGCGCGCACGGCGGCCGGATCGGTCGAGTCGAGCATGTGGAAGCGCGGCCAGCCGGCCGCGACGCCGATCACCTTGTGCAGCACTTCCGGCGCGAGACTGGATCCGCCCATGCCCAGCAGCACGACGTCGGTGAAGCCGTCGGCCTTGACGCGGGCGGCGAAGGTCTGCAGCCGATCGATCGAATCCGCCATCAACGCGGGCGAGCTCATCCAGCCGAGCCGATCGGCGATCGCCGTCTGAACCGTCGGGTCCGCGCTCCATACCGACGGGTCTCGCCGCCACAGTCCGGATGCCGCGCGATCGGCGGCGTCGGCCGATGCGTGCAGCTTGCCGGTGAGCGAACCAGAGGAGAGGCGCAAGGATTGTTGGAGGCGATCGCGTTTCGCCGCCACGTCGAGGGCCGGCCAGCGTGTGAGCAGTTCGTGCGCGCTATGCATCCCGCTAGAATACTGTAGTCAACAGTCGGCAGTCAGCAGCCGGCAGCAAGCAGTCAGCACTCAGCAGTCAGCAGCACTCAGCAGTCAGCACTCAGCAGTTATATGGCGCGAGGGTTCGAGAGCAAGGACGTCGAGTTTCAGCAGGCTGAGGCGGAACGCGGGAAGACGCTCGGCCGCCAGCTGACGCCTGAGGAACGCGATGCCGCCACCAAACGGCGCACCGTCGAGCTTGCCCTTGCCCGCGCGCGAGCCGACCTCGCAGCCGCGCGAACCGCGGCGCACCGGCGCATGCTCAACGACGCGATCGCCGCGCTCGAACAACAGCTTTCATCCGACGTCAGAGCGTAGGGCAACCTTTCAGGGTCGCCGACGCGGGTCTGAAGGTTCGCTGAATCCACGCTAGGAACTCCCAGCCTCCAATCCCCACGCCCCAAGTCCCCGTCCCCACTCCTTACTTGATCAGATAGAACTGCGTCTGTGGCCCCGCGATCCAGGCCCACCCTGACTCGAGGAGCGCCGCATCTTCCTCGAGCGCGAACTGCACCGGCTGGTTTCCCCATTCCGGCACGTTGTGCTTCACGTTCAACTCGATCGAATGCCACGTGTTCGGCCGGAACACATAGTCTCCTCGCCCGGGTACGCCCTGCTGGTAGTCGGTCATGCCGATCGGGGGACCCGCCGCGTGGCCGTGATAGCCGATCGGATGGCAGTAGATGGACGGCGTGAGCCCTTCCCGTTTCGCGGCGGCCAGCGCGCCAAGCAGCGCCTGGTTGCCCGTTGCGCCGAGCTTCGCGTGCTGCATCGTGAGCTGCTGCAGCCGGTTCGCGGCCCTCAACCCGTCCTTCAGTCCCTGCGACGCGTCGATTTCACCCGCGCGCAGCACGTACGCGTTGTGCTGCGTGTCGGTCGAGAATCCAAGGTAGACGATGCCGAAGTCGCAATGAAGCATGTCGCCGCGCTGGATGACGTGACCGCCTGAGGGCGCCGGCGTGGGCAGCCCGCCCCTGCGCCAGACGGTGATCGTCGGATGGAACCACTGGCCGAGTCCGAGCTCGGCGACGCGCTGGCGCATCCACCACGCCACGTCTTCGTTGGTCGTCACGCCAGGCACGATCACCTGATTCGAGAATGCTTCGGCAATCACCTGATGCGCGACGCGCATGACGTGGTGGTAGGCCTCGGTTTCGTCCGCCGTCTTGGTTTCGAGCCATCCCACCGCGAGCATCTCGGCCGATTTCACGCGCGCCGCGTACTTCGCGCCGAGCGCCTTCATCAGATTGTCGCGCTCGTTAGCGGTGAGCCCATCGGCGTGGTTGTAGAGCTCCGAGGTATCGACGCCGATCGTTGCCGGATCGCGCGCCTCGACGACTTTTCTCAGCCCGTCCCACTGCCCGTCATTGTCGGTTTTCTCGAGCGTGAACAGGCCGTCGTAATCGAAGCGGCCGATCGACAGGTGCTCGACGCCTTTATCTCCGCCGCGGTCGAAAAACACCAGGATCGTCCGGCGCCGCGACGAGTACGTCGTGACCGGCGACATCGAGCGGAACACCGGATCGTCGTTGTATTCGCGGGACACGATGATCCACATGTCGATGCGCTCGCGGCGCATCAGCGCCGGCAGCACATCTTTGAAGCGCTGCGCGATCCAGCGCGCCTGCAGCGGCGCCTGCTCGCGGTGCGTGAGCACGCGGGTGACCGGAAGCGTCTGCGCACCGCCGGCGGCCGTCACGATCGACAGCGGGACGCACACGGCGAGCGCGGTGATGAATCGGCGCATGATGGGCCGGCATCGTAACATAGAGGTGATGGACGTGCGATCGCGCCTGTTCGTGTGGACGCTTGGCGTCGCCCTGGCCGTGGCGGGCGCCGGCTGCCGGTCCCGTGCCGACGATCGGGAGGAGGCGCGGACCGGCGCGGCGCCCCCGGCGGCGGCCTCGGAACCGGCGCGGACACCGCCCGCCGCGATCCGCCCGCGGATCGTGGTCCTTGGCGACAGCCTGACCGCGGGCCTCGGGATCTCGGTCGCGGACGCCTATCCCTCGGTCCTGCAGCAGCGGCTCGACGCGAGCGGGCTCCGCTTCGAGGTCGTGAACGCCGGCGTCTCGGGGGATACGTCGGCCGGCGGGCTGGCGCGGCTCGACTGGGCGCTGCAGGGGGACGTTCGCGTGATGATCGTCGCGCTCGGCGGCAACGACGCCCTTCGCGCGCTGCCGCCCGAGCAGCTGCGGCACAACCTCGCCGAGATCATCGAGCGCGCACAGGCGCTCGGCATCACGGTGCTTCTCGCCGGCATGGAGGCGCCGCCCAACTTCGGGAGAGACTACATCGAGGCGTTCCACAAGGTGTATCCCGCGCTCGCGAAGCAATATCAGGTGCCGCTCGTGCCGTTCCTGCTCCAGGGCGTGGCCGGCAGCGAGACGCTCAATCAGCGCGACGGCATTCATCCCACCGCCGCCGGCGCGCGGATTGTGGCCGACAATGTGTGGGCCGTCCTGAAGCCCATTGCCGAACGCCGGGGTCGCGCCGGATCATGATCGAGCTGCGCGAGGTCTCGAAGACCGTCATGAGCGGCTCCGAGCCGCTCACCATCCTGCACCCCCTGTCGCTTCAGATTCCCCACGGGCAGTTCGTGGCGGTCGTGGGACCGTCGGGCAGCGGGAAGTCCACTCTGCTCGGTCTGATCGCCGGCCTCGACGCGCCCACGTCCGGGTCGGTGCTGATCGACACCGTCGACATCACGCGCCTCGACGAAGACGCGCTCGCGCGGCTTCGCGGCGAGAAGGTCGGGTTCGTGTTTCAGTTCTTTCACCTCATCCCGTCGCTGACCGCGTACGAGAACGTTGCGGTGCCGATGGAGATCGCCGGCGCCGCCGACCCGAGGACGCACGCGGAGCGGCTGCTCGAGGAAGTCGGGCTGACCGGCCGCGCGCACCACTATCCGTCGCAACTGTCGGGAGGCGAGCAGCAGCGCGTCGCGCTCGCCCGCGCCCTGGCCAACGATCCGCCGATCGTGCTGGCCGACGAGCCGACCGGCAATCTGGACAGCGCGAACGGGCGGCACATCATGGACCTGCTGCGATCGATCCACGGCAACCGCGGCACGACGATCCTGCTTGTGACTCACGACGCCGAGCTCGCGGCGATGGCCGACGCCCGGCTCGTCATGCGCGACGGCCGCGTGGTGGAGCGCGTCGGATGATCTTCGTCCTCCGGATGGCCGTACGCGAAACGCGGGCCTCGTGGCGGCGCCTGCTGTTCTTCTTCATCTGCATCGCCGTCGGCGTCGCGGCGATCGTCACGCTGCGATCGGTCATCCAAAGCGTGCGCATCGTGTTCGGCTCCGAAGCGCGATCGCTGCTGGCGGCCGACGTCCTGATTGGCACCAACCGCGAGTGGCCGGCCGAAGCGCGCAAGACGCTCGATCAGCGCCTGGCCGAGGCGGGCAGCGGCGAACGCACCGAAACGATCGAGACGCCGACGATGGTGAGGCCGGCGGACCGATCGAAGGCGGTGGCGAAGATGGCGGAGCTGCGCGCGGTCCAGCCGGCGTTCCCGCTCTACGGCTCGGTCGTGCTGCAAGGCGCTCCGGTCTACGCGCACGCGATGCTGAGGGACCATGGGGCGCTGGTCCGCCCGGAATTGCTGACCGCGCTCGGCGTGCAGGTGGGCGAGGCGATCACCATCGGCCGCGCCGCGTTCACCATTCGAGGCGTGATCGCGAGCGAGCCGGGCCGCCGCGTCGGCGGGTTCAGCCTCGGACCGCGGGTGATGATCGACTACGACGACCTGCCGTCCACGGGCCTGCTCAGCTTCGGCAGCCGTGCCGACCGCCGCCTGCACGTGAAGGTGCCCGACGACCGGATCGATGCGCTCGTCCGAACGCTGCGCGAGGACTTCAAGGACGACTTCATCAACACCCGCTCGTACCGCTCGACCGAGGATCAGATCGGCCGCGACTTCGATCGCGCCGAGAACTACCTGAGCCTGGTGGGGCTCGTCATCGTGATTCTCGGCGGCATCGCGGTGTCGAGCGTCACGCGCGTCTTCATCCTGCAGAAGATGCGCAGCATCGCCGTGCTGAAATGCGTCGGGGCGCGCAGCGCACAGATCATCGCCGTCTACATTCTGCAGGTCATGACGCTCGGCCTGGCGGGCAGCCTGCTCGGGGTGGCTCTGGCGAGCGGCGTGATTGCCGCCATTCCGATCGCCCTCGGAGCGTCGACGTCGATCCTGGCGCAGGTGCGCTACGGCGTGACCTGGAGCGCGGCGGTGCAGGGCGTCGGCATCGGCATTCTGGTGTCGCTGCTGTTCTCGGTCGTGCCACTGCTGCAGGTCCGCTTCATCAAGCCCTCGCTCCTGCTGCGCGACGAGACGCTGCGCCGTCATCGAGATGCGCTGAGCATCGCCGCCATCGTCATCGTGTCGGTCTCGCTGGTAGCCCTGACCGCCTGGCAGGCGGCGTCGCTCAGAGCCGGCCTCGTCGTGTGCGCCGGCTTCACGGGCCTCGCCGTCGTGCTGCATTTCGCCGGCGTCGGCCTGGTCAGGCTGATTGCGCCGATGGCGAGCTCGCGGTCGTTTCCGCTGCGGCACGCGGTGCTGCACCTGTCGCGGCCCGGGAACCAGACGCGCGTGATCCTGCTCGCCGTCGGCCTCGGCGCCTTCTTCATCGTCGGGATCCGGTCGCTGCAGGCGAGCCTGCTCGGTGAGTTTTCGGTTCAGGTGGCCTCGGACGGCCCCGACATGTTCCTGCTCGACGTCCAGAAGGCGCAGGTCGACGGCGTGCGCGCGTTTCTCGGCGACAAGTCGCACGGCGCGGGGGAGTTCCAGCTGATTCCGGTGCTGCGCGCGCGTGTGGTCGGCGTGTCGGGGCGCGAGATGACCCTCGAGGGCGCCGACGAGGTGCGGCAGCGCGGCGTGTCGCTCGGCCGCGAGTTCACGCTCACGTATCGGGACCACCTCGAAGCGAACGAGCGCGTGATTCAAGGGGCGTTCTGGAGCAGCGCGGCGCCGGAGCCGGAAGTCTCCGTCGAGCGGGAGATTGCGCAGCGCGCGCGCCTCCACGTCGGCGATACGATGCGATTCGACGTTCTCGGGCGGACCATCAGCGCGCGGGTGAGCAGCATTCGCGACGTCGAATGGCGTGAGTCGCGCAACGGGGGCTTCGTCTTCGTCTTTCGTCCGGGCGTCCTCGATCAGGCGCCGCAGACGTACGTGGCGCCGCTGAAAGGGCCGGCCGGCGTCGCCGAGCGGACGCGGTTCCAGCACGATCTCGTCGAGCGGTTTCCGAACGTGTCGGTGATCGACTTTCACGAGGTGCTCGAGACGATCCGCGATGTCATGTCGAAGGTCACCCTGGCGATCACCGTCGTCGGCGCGCTCGTGATGTTCAGTGGCGGGCTGATTCTGATTGGCGCGGTGGCGATGACCAAGTTTCAGCGCGTCTACGAGGCGGCGGTGTTCAAGACCCTCGGGGCGAACACGCGCACGATCGGGCGCATGCTGCTGCTCGAGTACGGCGTGCTCGGCTCGCTGGCCGGCCTCATCGGATCGCTCGGCGCCATCGTCCTCACCTGGGGCGTGAGCCGCTACGCGCTCGAGATCCCGTGGCGCGTCTTCGCCGGCGAGCACGTCGCCGGCGTGGTTCTGACCGCGGTCCTCGTTGCCGCAATCGGCGTCTTTTCCAGCCTCGACGTGCTCAGAAACAAGCCGCTCGCCACGCTCCGCGCGGAATAGGACGTCTCCCCAGTCACGCTGCGACTCCGTGAGTCTGTGACTTCTGTGGTGATCTACGTCGTGCGGCTTCGTGACCTTCGCGTCTTCGTGGTTAAGAGTCGCGCCACGTGGCGCTTCCTCGAAAACCGGTTCGCCCCGAGCTCTCCGGCCGCTGTCGTGGTGTGCATCCGTGGATCGATGTGATCACGGCGTGGTCCTCGGGAGATACATGTTCCTTCGCTAGTGCTATGATTTGATGTTACACAGGTCCGTTGACCAAGCGCCGGGGGTAGGAGTTTCAGAGCCAATGGAAGAACAGACCTTCAAGGACGCGCTTCTCAAGAAGCGCACCGAAATTCTCGGCACGGGCGGCATCAAGCCGCTGCAGGCCTCCATGGAAAACAATACCCGCCAGGGCGACATGGCGGATCAGGCCAGCGGCAACAACGAAGTGCACATTGCGTTGAAACTGAAACAGACCGACGCGAAGATCCTCCAGGCCATCGAAGAAGCGCTGTGGCGGATCGAGAAGGGCACCTACGGCGTCTGCCGGGACTGCGGCGAGCCGATCGCCCCCGCACGGCTGAACGCGATTCCGTGGACGCGCGTCTGCATCACCTGCAAGGAAAAACAGAACGCGTGACCGATCTTCTCCCGCTCCTCCAGGAGTTCCACCGGGAGAAGCTGACGATGCTCTTACAGCATCAGGCCGGGGCGCGGCACGTCACCCAGTACGACGTCAACAACACCTATCAGTACATCGTCAACCGCGAAGAGACGCAGCTCGGGTGGGTGGCCACCGCGATTGCGGAGCTGGGCGGGACGGTCAGCGATGCCAGCGAGCCGACACGACAGGCCAAGGGCAAGGGCGACGCCGTCGCGCGCGCCATCATCGAGGAAGACGGTCATGACGCCCAGCGCTTCGTCGATCGCTGGACGCCGCGCATCGATCTGATGACCAACGCGCGGCACGCGAAGATGCTGCGCGTGATCCTGGGCGAAGTTCTGGAGCAGAAGCGCTTCTTCGAGCAGGCGCTGGCGGGGCGGACGGATCTCCTCGGACGCCGAGCCGACGTGCTTGGTCCATCGCACGGCGAGGTCCTCCCGAGCCGGTGGATCGAGTAATCGTTGCACTCGGCAGCAATCTGGGCGACCGCCGCTCGCACCTGGATTTCGCGGTCTCGAAGCTTCGAACGCTCGTCAAGAACCTCGCGGTCTCGCGCTACTACAACACCGTGCCCATGGGCGTGCCGGGCCCGCAGGCGATGTTCCTGAATGCGGCGGCGGCAGGGGAGACCACGCTCTCCGCGCGGGCGTTCCTCGACGCGCTGCTCGCGATTGAGGAGGAACGCGGGCGCGAGCGGCCGTATCCGAACGCGCCGCGGTCGCTCGATCTCGATCTGATCCTGTTCGGCGACGTGGTGATTGAGGAGCCCGGCCTCATCGTGCCGCACCCGCGGTTCCGCGAACGGCGATTCGTGCTCGAGCCCCTCGCCGACGTCGCCCCCGATGCGCGCGATCCGGTCACCGGGCACACCGCGCGGCAGCTTCTGACCCAGCTCGCCGGCGCCGAGCGCTAGCGCGGCCGTGGCGCCGGCCGCGGCGCCGGGTGGGGGAAGCCATGCGGCATGGGGACCGGCACGACATGCAGGGCCGGCATGGCGTCCATCGCCGCCATGGCTGCGTCCACGGCGCGATCGATATCCGGCTGCGCCTCGCGCATGGCCTCGTCGACCGCGCGATCGATTTCGGGCTGCGCCTCGATCATGGCCTCGCGGACGGCGCTGTCGATGTCCGCGCCGACGCCGACATCTACCGGGAACGAGAACCTCGCATGATTGTCGCGCTCGCGCCCCCGTCTGCGCTCCGTCTCCGGCCGCGGCTCGCCCGGGCGCCGCAGCGAGATGGTCCCGCCGAACGATTCGAGCTCGACGTGCGCGCTGCCGTTGCCCAGGGTCATCGTGAACCGCTTGTTGCGCTTCTCCGCGGCATCGCCCCCGAGCGCGAAGGTCGATCGGAACCCGCCGTTGTAGGTGCGCACCATCAGCGTCGCGTTGACCTTCTCCGGAATGGGCATCGCAATCAGGCCGTTGTGCGTCGTCAGGCGGTACAGCCCTTTGTCCCTGATGGGGCCGTCGTACGAGATGTTGCCGTTGACCGTGTAGAGATCGACGTTGCCGGAGTCGATGCGGTCGAGGATGATGCTGCCGTTGGTCGATTCGGCGGAGAGGTCGGCGTTGATGTCCGCGAGGTGGATGCCTTCGTTCAACGCGCGCACTTCGACGCGCCCTTTCGCTTTGTCCAGCGTGATTTCACCCTGCACGGATTTCAGAGACACGAAGCCCGAGCCGCCGCTCACCTTGATGTCGCCTCGCGTGGTTTCGACAGTGACGTCGCCGCCGACGCCGTCCATCGATACGTCGGCATACGTGCCGCTGACGCTGATGGCCATCCATTTCGGCACGCTGATCGTGTAGTCGAGCGAGCGGGGCGGACCGCCGCGCACCGACCGCGACCGGATCGTCAGCACCTGATCGCCCGGCTTGATGTCGATGATTTCGCGATCCGAGTGCGTCGCCTCGACGCGCACGGCGTCCTTGTCCCACACCTTGATGGAGACATCACCGGCGAAGTTGTTGACGTCGAGCTTGGTGCCCTTGGCGACCTGCACCGTCTGATCGGTCGGCGTGATGATCGCCATCGCGAGAATGATCTGTCCCAACATGGTCGGTCCTCTTAGTTCGTTTCCGTCGTGAGCGCCGTCGCGCGGCGCAGCAGATCGAGCTTGCGCCGCCGCGTCTCGACGAGATGGCTGTTCAGGTAACTGTTCGCGGGGTCGGACACGAGCGCCTGGCGCGCCTGGTCGATCGCCTGATCGATGATCTGCAGGTTGTGCTCGACAATGGCGATCGTCGAGGCGTCGAGCCGCCCGCGTCCGAGCTTCAGCGCCTTCTCGAGATCCGCAACCGCCGCGTCGTACTGCGCGTCGGCCATGCCGACCGGGACGATCTCTGCATCCCGCCGCGCGGGCATGTCGGCGCCGTCCGGGTTGACCGGCCTCGAGTCCTGCGCGACCTGTCCCGATCCTGACGGCGCCGCGGACGCCGCGCCGGCCTCGCGCCGGCCCTCGAGGCCGCCCGCGATCTTCCACACGACGCCGCCCGATACGGCGGCGATGACGAGGGCCGCCGCCGCGAGCTGCGGCAGCGTGACCGTGATGCGCCGCTGAGCCCGGCGCGCGAAGGCCCGCGCCGGCTCAATGCGCGCTGCGATGCCGGCCCACAGGTCTGCCTGCGGAGGGCGCGCGACGGCGTGTCCCGCTTCCTGCGCCCGCGCCACGACGCGTTTGAGGTCGTTCAGCACTGCCGTGCAGGCCGCGCAGCTCCGCAGGTGCGCCGCCACTGCGCCGTGCTCCTCCGCCGACAGTTCGCCGTCGAGGTAGTCCGACAGCTTGTCCGTCCATTCTTCGTGCATACCGTCCTCGTCTCATCGGGGCGGACAAGGGTCCGCCGCTACTCCCGCGCGCCTTGTGTAGGGGCCGCCGACGCGTGTGTCGGCCCCTCCGACAGAAAGCGCCTCATCAACATCCGTGCTCGATGCAGCTGACGCTTCGAGGTTCCCGTCGCGATGTCGAGCATCGCCGCGATTTCCCGGTGCTTGTAGCCCTCGACGTCGTGCAGCACGAAAATCTCCCGCGCGCCCGGCGGCAGCTGCTCCATCGCATGCTCGAAATCCACCGTGAGATCCGTCCGCGCCGGTGCGACCGTCACCAGATCGAGCGCCAACGCGTCGTCCGACATCCGCCCGCGCTGAATCGCGAACGACCGCCGCCGTTCGATGACCACGTTCACCGCAAGGCGGTGCAGCCAGGTCGAGAACGCCGACTCGCCGCGGAATTGCCCGAGCTTCTGCCAGGTACGAACGAAGATATCCTGCGTGACCTCGTCGGCGTCGTGCGAGCCGAGCATGCGGCGCGTCAGGCTGTGAATCCGTCCCACGTGCGTCCGGTAAAGCCGCTCGAAGGCAGAGGAGTCCCCGCCGGCCGCCAGGGCCACGTCACTGTCGAGCCCGGCGCGTACCGGAGTGTCGCTGCTCAGCGTCATTACCGCCGTAAACGTCACAGTTCGGCCACTTACAACCGATTGGACGGGCTCAGCTTACTGAAAGGTTGATACTTGCGAAAGGATGGCTGGTGGCTAACGGCTCATGGCTGACCGCTGATGGTTGATGGCCTCTGGAGATAGTCCATAAACCACATGCCATCAGCAATTAGCCATCAGCCACGACCGGAGGCACTCAGCGCTCGACGGTCGCCGCCTTTGTCGGCTGACGGCCGAACAGACGCTTGATGGCGCCCAGAGGCGACCATTCGCGCAGGTCGTCGAAGTACGAGTAGACGACGGGGGTCACGAGCAGCGTCAGCAGCAGGCACAGGATCTGGCCGCCGAGAATCGTGACCGCCATCGAGGCGCGTGAGCCGGCGCCGGCGCCTTTGCCAAACGCGATGGGCAGCATTCCGGCCACGATCGCGATGGTGGTCATCAGAATCGGTCGCAGCCGCACGTGGTTGGCCTGGATGAGCGCCTCGTGGCGCTCGACCCCCTGCTCGCGGAGCGTGTTCGTGTAGTCGACCTGCAGAATCGAATTCTTCTTCACGATGCCGAACAGCATCATCAGGCCGATCGCGCTGTAGACGTTGAGCGTCATCCCGAACGCCATCAGCGCGAGGAGGCCCGCCGGCAGGCTGAGCGGGAGCGCCGTCATGATCGTCAACGGATGGACGAAGCTGTTGAACTGCGAGGCGAGCACCATGTAGATGAAGATGATCGCGAGCACGAGCGCGATGGTGAAGTTGCTGGACGCCTCGGCGAGCGTGCGGGCGCTGCCGCCGAAGACCGCCTGATAGCCGGCCTTCAGGTGGAGCTCGTCCACCTTGACGCGCGCCGCGGCGAGCACCTCGCCGAGCGGCACGCCCTGGAGGTTCGCGTTCACCGAAATCTGCCGCTGCCGGTTGTACCGGTCGATCGACGCCGGCCCGTAGTCGCTCTTCAGCTGCGCGACGTCGCTCACCTTGACCGTACGGCCGGCGGCGCCGGGCCCGGCGGCGACGAGCAGGTTCGCCATGATGTCGATCCGGCGGTACGGCTCGTCGAGACGGAGCAGCACCTTGAACTGATCGTCGCCATCCTTGAACTCCGACACTTCTTCGCCACCGACGAGCGTCCGTAGATTGTTCGCGAGCGTGTCGATGTTCACGCCGAGGTCCGCGGCGCGCGCGCGATCGACGTTGATGCGGAGCTCGGGCTGCGTCGGCTCGAAGTTCGTGTCGACGTCCACGACGCCGCGGATGCCGCGCACTTTCTCCATCAGCTGCACGGTGTACGCCTGCAGCGCTTCGATATCGGGGCCCTGAATCAGGATGTTCAGCCGGTTGAAGCCGCCGCCGCCGCCGCCCGGGCCGCGGCCGCCGCCGCCGCCGCCATAGCCGCCGCCCGAGGAGGCGCCGGAGATGTCGGTGCCTCCCGACACGCTGATGCGCGCGCCCTGATACTTGCGCAGCATCTGGCGCGCCTGGATCATCATCTCCTGCTGGGAGATCTTCCGCTCCTCGAGCGGCACCATCATGATGTTGAAGCTCGCGAACCCCGAGTTCACGTTCTGCATCACGCGCTCGAGCGCCGGCAGGGCGAGGACTTCCTTCTCGATCGGCCTGATGAACTCCTCGGTGCGCTGGTAGCTGGTGCCGCGCGGCAGGCGCACGTTGATGCTGAACTCGCCCTGATCGTCGTCGGGGACCAACTCTTTGCCGACGTAGGGATACAGGAACGCGGCAGACACCACGACGAGGGCGGCAATCGCCATCATGGCCGGGCGGTGATGCAGCGCCCACACGAGCAGCCGGCCGTAGGCGCCGTCCATCCTCGCGTAGAGGCCGCTCGACTTGGTCGACGAATGATCGGACTTCACGTCCTCCTTCTTCATCCACATGGCGCAGAGCGCCGGCGTCAGGGTGAAGGAGACGAACATCGACAGCAGAATGGCAGCGGCCGACGTGAGCCCGAAGCTGTAGAAGTAGCGGCCGATCTGGCCGGTCATGAACGCGACCGGCACGAAGATGACGACGAGCGACAGCGTCGTCGCCATGACGGCCATGCCGATCTCCTGCGTGGCGTCGGCCGCCGCTTCTTTCGGCGTGACGCCTTTCTCCTCCACGTACCGGAAGATGTTCTCCAGCACGACGATTGCGTCGTCGATCACGATCCCGGTCGCGAGCGACAGCGCGAGCATGGTCATGTTGTTGAGCGTGAAGCCGGCGATCTTCATGAACGTGAAGGTGCCGATGATCGAGGTCGGGATGGCGAGCGCGGCGATGAAGGTCACCCGCAGGTTCCGGATGAACAGGAAGACGACGGCGCTGGCGAGCAGCCCGCCGAGAATGAGGTGGAGCTTGATGTCCTCGAACGATCGCCGGATGAAGCGCGACTGGTCGTTGCCGATGCTGATCTGGATGTCCTGGGGCAGCTGGGTCTGGATGCGGTCCAGGCGATCGCGGACCCGGTCGACGACTTCGACGGTGTTCGTGCCCGACTGCTTGCGCACCTGGACGCCGATCGCCGGTGTGCCGCTCAGGCGCGTGGCGTTGCGGACTTCCTGCACGCTGTCCTGCACGCGGCCGATGTCGCCGAACGTGATGACCGACCCGTCCGCCCGATACGAAATCACGATCCGGTTGAAATCCTCGACCGTCCTTATGCGGCCCATCGTCCGCACCGCGACGTCGGCCGGTCCGGCGGTGAACTGGCCGCCCGGAATCTCGACGTTCTGGCGCTCGACCGCGTTCCGTACCTGATCGACGGTCAGGCCGTACGCGTTGAGGCGGTCGGCGTTGAGCAGGAGCTGGATTTCACGCTTGCGCTCGCCGTTGTAGCCGACCGAGCCGACGTCCTTGACGGTCTCGAGGTCCTGCTTCACCCGCTTCTCGGCGATCTCGGTGATCTCCTTCGGTGCGCGCGGGCCGAAGACGGCGAAGCCGAAGATCGGCTGCGCGTCCGGGTCCATCTTCGTGATCTGCAGCGGCCGTGTGTCGCGCGGGAACTGATTGACGATCTGCGCCAGCTTGTCGCGCACGTCCTGCGTCGCCGACTCGATTTCGCGCTCGAGCGTGAAGGTGATCGTGACGCGCGAGTTGCCCTGGTCCGACGAGGCGCGCAGCTCGTCGATGCCGCTGATCGTGTTGACCGCCTCCTCGATGCGCTTCGTGATCTGGGTCTCGATCTCCTCGGCGCTCGCCCCCGGCAGGTTGGCCTGCACCGAGACGACCGGCTGGTCGGTCTTCGGCATCAGATCGAGCCCCAGCGATTCGTACGAGACGGCGCCCAGCACGATGAGCGCCGCCGTCATCATGATGGCGAACACGGGACGCCTGACGCTGACTTCTGCAATCTTCATTGGCGCGTTCCTCTGCGGCCCCCGCGGTCTCCACGACCCTCGGCCCCACCCGACGCGCCGCTCGCGTTCTCCTCGCCGGCCGAGCCGGTCCGGACCGCGACGCCGGTCGCGAGCTGCGACAGGTTCGTCTCGGCCAGCGTTTCGTCGCCTTTCAAGCCGGTCGTGACTTCCACCAGCTTGTCCTGCCGCGCGCCGAGCGTGACCTGCTGCTGACGCGCCTTGCTGGCTTCGATGACGTACACGGTCGACACGCCCGCGAGCGTCGACACCGCCTCCTCGGGCACGGCCATGACGTTCGCGTCGACGTGGGTATGCGCGACGCCTTTGGCGAAGAACCCCGGTTTCAGCACACGGTCGGTGTTGTCGACGAGGGCCTCCACGGCGAACGTGCGCGTCGCCTGATCGACCGCCGGGCTGACGTAGGCGATTTTTCCGGCGAAGGTCCGGCCAGGGAAGGCCTCGACGTTGAAGGCGACCGCCTGGCCCGGCCGAATCAGGCCCGCGTAGCGCTCCTGGATCGCCGTCTTCAGCTTGAGCGGCTGCATCTGCACGATCGTGGCGACGGGCGTGTTCTCACGGATGAACTCGCCCGGCTGCACCAGCCGCTCGGACACCGAGCCCGCGACGGGCGCTCGGACGACGGCGTCGTTCACCTTCTTCTGCGCGAGCTCGAAGGTCGCGCGGCGATCCTGCAGCGTCGCCTTCAGGGCGTGGATGTTGTCCACCGCCGCCTGATAGTTGGCATCCATGACCTTCAGGCGCGTGTCGGCGGTGTCGTAGTCCACCTGCGACATCAGGCCGCGCTCGTGCAGCTGCTGCGCGCGCTTGAACGTATTGCGCGCATCGTCCCGGTTCGCCATGGCCTGGCGCACGGTGGCGATCTGGTCGTCGGGGGGCGGCGCCTTGTCTCGCGCGCGGTCGATCCCGAGCTGCGCCTCGATCTGGCGGAGCTGCCCCTCGGCGCGATCGAGCGCGAGCTGCAGCTCGCGCGGCTCCAGCCGCACCAGCACGTCGCCGACGCGGACGTCCGACCCCAGCTGCACGGGCACGTCGGTGATGATGCCGGCGACCTCGCTGCTGACCCTCGCCTGGTCGGGCGAGAGTAGCGTGCCGGACAGATCGACCTGGCGCTGTACCGAGATCCGCTGCACGCTGGTGGTCTGGGTCGCGACCGCCTGGCCCCCGCGACCGCCTCGGCGCCCGCCGGCAGCGCCGCCTGCGGCGCCGGGCGCCTGGCCGGACGTGTTCTGGCACGCACCGGCAGCCAGCGCCGCAATCGTGATGATGACGGATCGGATATACACCTGGTCTCCTAGCGGGCTTCCGCCGCCGCGGCATGCACATCGCGCCGCCCGACGTCGGCCGGGACCCGGCGGCGTCGCGCGAGCCACATTCGTGCGCCTTCGATGTAGACGAAATACACCGGAGTGATGTACAGCGTCAGCAACTGCGACACGAGCAGGCCGCCGACGACCGCGAGCCCCAGCGGCCGGCGCGATTCCGCGCCAGCGCCGAAGCCGAGCGCGATCGGCACCGTGCCGACCAGCGCCGCCATCGTCGTCATCATGATGGGCCGGAAACGGACCAGACACGCCTCGTGAATCGCTTCGCGCGGCGTCTTGCCGTGCGCGCGCTGCGCCTCGACGGCGAAGTCGACCATCATGATGCCGTTCTTCTTCACGAGGCCGACGAGCATGATCACGCCGACGAACGCATACAGGCTCAACTCGGTCTTGAACACGAGCAGGGTCAGCAGCGCGCCGAAGCCCGCCGACGGCAGACCGGACAGGATCGTCAGCGGATGCGTGAAGCTCTCGTACAGAATCCCGAGCACGATGTAGATCACGACGATCGCCATGATGAGAATCAGCCCGAGACCGTGCAGCGAGTCCTGGAACGCCTGCGCGGTGCCCTGGAAGTTCGTGGCGATGGTCGACGGCAGCGTCGAAGCGGCGGTCCGTTGAACGGCCTCGACCGCGTCGCCGAGCGCGACGCCGGGCCTCAGGTTGAAGGAAATCGTCACGGACGGCAGCTGTCCCGTGTGGCTGACGGTCAGCGGACCGGCGTCGGTGCTGACCTTCACGACAGTGTCGAGGGGAATCAGGCTGCCGTTCGCCGAGCGCACGTACAGCATCGAGAGCGCGGTCGGATCGCGCTGGAATTCCGGCGCGACCTGCATGATCACCTGATACTGATTGTTCGGCGCGAAGATCTGCGAGACCTGCCGCGTGCCGTACGCGTTGTAGAGCGCCGTCTCGACCTGATTCACCGTCAGGCCAAGCGTGGCGATCTTCTCGCGGTTCAGGTCGATCTGCACCTGCGGGTTCTTCACCTGAAGATCGCTGCTGACGTCCTCGATGCCGGGCAGCTCACGAACCTTCTGCTCGAACACCGGCGCCCAGCGATAGAGCTCCACGGTGTCGGTATCCTGCAGCGTGAATTGGTACAGGCTGCGCGAGCCCTGCTGGCCGCCGAGGTTGATCGGCGGCTGGTTCGTCATGTAGGCGCGGATCCCGGGTACCTGCGCAAGCTTCGGCCGGAGGTTCGCGATGAGTTGATCCACGCTGATGTCGCGCTCGGCTCGAGGCTTCAGCTCGACCATCACGCGCCCCGTATTCAAACCGCCGCTGCCGAAGCCGCCGCCTCCGACCTGGATCTGATACTGCGCGATGTTGGGGTCCTTCGCGATGATGTCGGCCACCTGCAACTGGTGCCGTGTCATCTCGTCGAGGCTGATCCCCTGCACCGCTTCGGTGCTGATGCTGAAGCGCCCCTGATCCTCGCTCGGCAGGAAACCCTTCGGCACCGCCTGGAACAGGAACCAGGTCCCGACGAGCAGCGCGATCGAAACGGCCATCGGGACGACGTGGAAGCGCAGGCTGCCGCGCAGCGTCCAGTCGTACAGCCGCAGCCAGCGCTCGAACATCTTCTCGATCGCGTTGTAGACGACGCCGTGCCGTTGCGCGTGCGGTGGCCGCAGGAAGCGGCTCGCCAGCATCGGCGTCAGGCTGATCGACACGAAACCGGACACCAGGATCGCGACGCCAATCGTCACGGCAAACTCGTGGAGGAGACGTCCGACGATCCCGCCCATGAAGAGCACCGGGATGAACACCGCCGTCAGCGACACGGTCATCGACACGATCGTGAAGGCGATTTCCTTCGAGCCGTCGTACGCCGCCCGCATCGGCGCCTTGCCCATCTCCATGTGGCGGACGATGTTCTCCAGCATGACGATGGCGTCGTCGACGACGAAACCGACGCAGAGCGTCAACGCCATGAGCGACAAATTGTCGAGGCTGTAGTCGAGCAGGTACATCACGGCGAAGGTGCCGATAATCGACGCCGGCAGTGCGAGGCTGGGAATGATCGTCGCCGAGATGTTTCGCAGGAAGATGAAAATCACGAGCACGACGAGGCACACGGTGAGCATCAGCGTGAACTTCACGTCGTGAACCGAGTCGCGGATCGAGGCCGATCGATCGAATCGCGTGTCGAGCGAGACCGACGCCGGCAGCTGCTCGCGCAACGTGGGCAGCAGCGCCTTCACGGCGTCGACGACGGCAACCACGTTCGTGCCCGGCTGCTTGAGGATCGGCAGCATGATCGCGCGCTCGCCCTTGAACCACCCGGTCTGTTTGTCGTCTTCGATGCCGTCGAAGACACGCGCGACCTCGTCGAGCCGGACGGGGTTGCCGTTGCGGTACGCGATGATCATCGACGTGTACGCCTGCGCCTTCATCAACTGGCCGTTGGTCTGCACGACGAACGTCTTGTCGCCGTACATCGTGCCGGTCGGCAGGTTGACGTTCGCGTTCGAGATGGCCGACGCGACTTCGTCGATGCCGATGCCGTGCGCGGCGAGCTTCTTCGGGTCGACGTCGACGCGCACCGCGTACTTCGAGGCGCCGTACACCTGCACCTGCGCGACGCCGCTGACCATCGAAATCCGCTGGGCCATCGTCGTCTCGGCGTATTCATCGAGCGTCGCCATCGGCATCATCGCCGACCGGAGCACCAGCATCATCACCGGCTGATCGCCGGGATTCACCTTCTGGAACGAAGGCGGCGCCGGCATCTGCGGTGGAAGTTGCCGCTGCGCGCGCGCGATCATCGATTGCACGTCCTGCGCGGCGGCATCGATGTTCCGGCTCAGATCGAACTGCAGCACGATGTTGGAGCGGCCCAGGGAGCTCGTCGAATTGATGGAGTTCAATCCGGCGATCGACGCGAATTGCTTCTCGAGGGGCAGCGCGACGGCCGACGCCATGGTCTCCGGACTCGCGCCGGGCAGGCCGGCGTTCACGTTGATCGTGGGGAAGTCGATCGTCGGCAGGTCGCTGACCGGCAACTGCCGGTACGCCATCGCGCCGAACACGATGATGCCCAGCATGATGAGCGTCGTCGTGACCGGCCGCTTGATGAACAGCGCGGACAAGTTCATGGCATCCCCTTCGCCGCGTCCGAGTTCTTGACGCTGATCCGGCTCCCCGGTACCAACCGCAGATGACCGTCCGTGATGACGGTGTCGCCGGAAGAGACGCCGGTCTGCACGACCGTTTCGTCCCCGGCGAGACGCGCCACCGTCACCGGCCGGAACTCAACGGTCTGATCCGGCCGCACCACGAAGACGTACGTGCCTTGCTGTCCGGTCTGCACGGCGACCGCCGGCACCACGATCGCATTCGAGTCCGAGGTCAGCGTGACGGTGACGTTCACGAATTGCCCCGGCCACAACCGCCGATCTTCATTCGCGAACGTGCCCTTGACTTTGATCGTGCCGGTCGTGGGATCGACCGCATTGTCGATGAAGTTGACGCGCCCGGTCGATGGCCTGCCGCTGTCGGTTGGCGCAAGCGCGCTCGCCGGCAGCGTGCCCTGCGCGGCGATGAAGCGCTTGAGCGCCGGCAGCTGCGCCTCCGGGACCGAGAAGGAGACGTACACCGGCGTGACCTTGTTGATCGTCACGATCGGCTGCGTGTCCTGCGCGCGAACGAGATTGCCCGGATGCACCTGCAGCAAACCGGTGCGGCCGGACATCGGCGCGGTGATCGTCGCGTACGTCAGCTGCACCTGTGCCGTTTGCACGTTCGCGCGATCGGCCGCCACCGTCGCATCCAGCGCGGCGGCCTGCGTCCGCATCGTGTCGACCTGCTCGGCCGTGGCGATGCCGCGTTGCAGGAGATCCTGGTAGCGCGCCGCTTGCGAGCGCGCGTTCGCGGCCTGCGCCGTGTCCCTGTCGAGCGTCGCCTGCGCCTGCTGCAGCGCCGCTTCGAACGGACGCTTGTCGAGCGTCACGAGGACCTGGCCCTGCTCGACGTCCTCGCCTTCCTTGAAATTGACCGAGGTCATCTCGCCGGTGATCTGGGCGCGCACCGAGACCGTCGACGCGGCGATCACGGTCCCGATCCCTTGAATCGCGATCGGCATCGACTTCTGAACGGCCTTCGCGATCGTGACGGGCACCGGCGCAGATTGACCGCCGCCACCCGGACCGCCGCCGCCACGTCCGGACGAGGGTGTGGACTGCACGGCCTCGCCGCCCGAGCATGCCGTGGCGGCAATGGCCGCGGCCATCGCCACCGAACCCAACAAAGAAGAGAGCCGGATGGACATCATTCGAATCGCAATGCGTCAATGGGATCCAGCGCCGCAGCTTTGCGTGCCGGATAGAAACCGAAAAATACACCGGTCATCGCGGCGAACCCGAAGGCGAGCGCGACGGCGTTCGGGGACACGGCGGTCGGCCAGCCCTGCCAGAGCGTCACGCCCCGGGCGAGGCCGAAGCCGAGCGCGATGCCGATGCCCCCGCCGAACAGGCTCAGCACGACCGCCTCGACGAGGAACTGGAGCAGCACGTGGCGGCCCCGCGCGCCGATGGCCATGCGGAGACCGATCTCGCGCGTCCGCTCGGTCACCGACACCAGCATGATGTTCATGATCCCGATGCCGCCAACCAGCAGCGACACCCCGGCGATGCTGGCGAGCAGCGCCGTCATCGTCTGCGTCGCTTCCTTGCGGACGCTCGCCATCTCCTCCATCGTGCGGACCATGAAGTCGTCCGGATCGCCTGGCTGAATCTTGTGCCGCGTGCGCAGCAGCATCGCGATGCTGTCGGCGACTTTCGAGGTCTCGCCGGCCGACGTGGCCGAGACCGTGATCTGCTGAATGTTGGTGATGCCGCGCAGCTTCTTCAGCACCGTCGTGTAGGGGACGAAAATCACGTCGTCCTGGTCCTGGCCCATCCCGGACTGCCCCTTGCTCGCCATCACCCCGGCCACGGTGAACGGCTGGTGCGAGATGCGGATCACCTGTCCAACCGGGTCCGCGTCCGGCGCGAACAACTGATCGCGCGTGACGCTGCCGAGCACGGCGACCTTAGACGCCGTGTTCACGTCCTGCGGCGTGAAGAACGCGCCTTCCTTCACCGGCCACGAGCGGATCAGCGGCAGGTCGACGTCGGTCCCCTGGATCTGCGTGTTCCAGTTCTGATTGCCGGCCACGATCTGTCCACGCATGTTCGAGCCGGCCGCGACGTACTGCACGCCCGGCAACTGCGCGATGACTGCCGCGTCCTCGGGCACGAGTGTTGACGCGTTGCCCTGGCCCTGACGGACGCCGCCCTGCGAGAAGTTCCCGGCCGACACGATGATCATGTTCGTGCCCGCCGACTGAATCTGCGCTTCGATGGAGGTCTGCGCGCCGGTGCCGAGCGCCACCATCGTGATGACGGCGGCGACGCCGATAATCATGCCCAGCATCGTCAGCGCGGTCCGCATCTTATTGCGGTTGAGCGCCTTGATCGCGATTCTGAGAATCATGAGAAACGACATGGCGGCTCCTTACGACGCCTCGGCGGCCTGCGGAAGCGCCGCCAGTTCGGCCTCGGCGGCACGGCGCCTCGCGATGGCCTTGTCGGCGACGACCTGACCGTCGCGAAACGTGACCGAACGGGTCCCGTACTCGGCGATGTCCATCTCGTGCGTGATCAACACCACCGTGATCCCGCGTTCGTTGTTGAGGCGCTGGAAGATTCCCATCACTTCGATGCTGGTTTTCGAGTCCAGGTTTCCGGTCGGCTCGTCCGCGAGCAGCAGCGACGGGTTGTTGATGAGCGCGCGGGCGATGGCAACGCGCTGCTGCTGCCCGCCCGAGAGCTGGTTCGGGTGATGGTCGGCGCGGTTACCCAGGCCGACCAGCGTCAGCATCTCCATCGCGCGCTTGTGGCGCTCGGCGGTCTTCAGGCCGTTGCCGCCGTACAGCAAGGGCAGCTCGACGTTGTCGAGCGCCGAGGTGCGCGCAAGCAGGTTGAATCCCTGGAACACGAATCCGATCTTCTTGTTCCGCACCGCGGCGAGCGCATCCTTCGACATGCGCGACACGTCCTGGCCGTCGAGGAAGTACTGACCTGAGGTCGGGCGATCGAGGCAGCCGACGATGTGCATGAATGTGGATTTCCCGGAGCCCGACGTCCCGGTGACTGCCAGGAACTCGCCACGGTGGACGTCGAGAGTCACGCCGCGCAGCGCCTTCACCTCGACCTCGCCCACGGCGTAGGTCTTCGCCAGATTCCTGACTGATATGACGGTCGACATGGGGAAGCCGCCTATCGGCCGCGGCCTCCCGGCGGGCCGCCGAAACCGCCCCCCGGTCCGCGACCAGGCATCAGCGGGTTGCCAGTCCCTCCCTGGCCCGGCAGCGTACGAGTCGCGCCGACGCCCGTGACCCCGGTCACGACTTCCATGTTCTGTTGCAGCTCGCCGCCAAGCAGCTCGGTGTACGTGCCGTCGGAGATGCCGAGGCGCAGATTCGCAGGCTTCAGCTCGTGATTCATGAACACCCACGCGCGGCCCCGCGACTCGACGACAGGCAGTGGCGCGAACAGCGCGTCGATTGTCTGCGCCGACGCCTGCGAGCCGTACTTCGACCGCAGGGCGCTCGCGCCCGGCGCGTCCGTTTTGGATCCGTGCTTGACCGCCTGCTCGAACCCGCTGGTGTCCTGCCCGCGATCTTTCATCCGGGCGATGAACTGCTGCTGCTCGTCGGGCGACATGCCCTTGAAGCGCTCCATCATGCGGGCCGGATCAAAGCCGCCGCGCCCGCTACCGCCTCCGCCGCGACGGTCGCTGGACTGATCGCCGCCACTGTTTTCGCCTCTGCCATCTCGTCCGCCTCGGAACTCCATGCTGGGCGATGCGCCGGTGATGGCTCCGGCGGACGGTGTCGTCGCCGAGGCCGCCGGAGCACCCGTCGCGCGCGCCGCGGCCGCCGCCACCCGGCTGCGCTTCCGGCGGCACGGCCTGATTGAGCGCGGCGAAGACTTCCGGCGTGGGACGGAAGCGCAAGGCGGTGTTCAAAATGCGCAGCACGCCGGTCCGCTTCGCGATTTCGACCTTCACGTTCGCGGTCATGCCGGGCTTCAGCTTCAGCTGCGGGTTCGGGACGTCGATGACCGTTCCGTACGTCGTGACATTCTGCACGACGACCGGCTGCAGTCGGATCTGCGAGACCGTGCCCTCGAACGATTCTGTCGGATAGGCGTCGACGCGGAAACTGACGTGCTGGCCCGGGCGGATTCTTCCGACATCGGCCTCGTCAATGTTCGCGTTCACCTGCATCTTGGTCAGGTCCGCCGCGATGATGAACAAGGTCGGCGCCTGCATGCTCGCCGCGACCGTCTGCCCGACGTCGACGCTGCGCTGCGTGACGATGCCGTCAATCGGGGCGACGATTATCGTGTGGTCGAGATTGACCTGGTTCTGATTGAGCGAGGCCTGGGACTGGCTCACGGCCGCCTGTGCCTGGGCGACCGTCGCCTCCTGCGACGCCAGCATCGCCTGGGCGGTATCGACTGCCACTTTGGCTGCATCGAGGTCGCTTTGCGGCAGGAGGCTCCTTGCCGCGAGCTCCTTTGCTCTCGTGTACTTCTGCTGCGCGTCGACGAGCTGGACCTTGCTCCGCTCGAGATCGCTCTGGGCCTTGGTAAGGTTTGCACGAGTCTGCGCCAGGTTGGCGCGAGCCTGCTGCAGCTGCGCGTCGAACAGCGAGGGGTCGAGCCTCGCGATTACCTGGCCCTTCTTGACGATGGTGTTGAAGTCGGCGCCGAGCCACTGGATGTTGCCCGATACCTGACTGCCGACCTGCACCGTGTTCACGGCTTGCAACGTGCCGGTCGCACCCACCGTGTCCACGATGTCCCCGCGGCTGATCGGTGCCGTCTGTACCTGTACTTCGGGTCCGCCGCGCCGGATGTAAATTGCACCCGCGCCGGCGCCAACCGCAGTCACGATCAAGAGACCGATCAAGGCTCGTTTCATATACGTCGTGTTCTGGCGTCGCCGGTTGAGGGCTTACGCCTCCGCGTCGGGCGCATGACGCCCGCGGCGCGCTGGCGCCGATCAGGAGCGCTGTCATCAACTGCCCGCTTCATGCTCACTGCCCCCCGCTCGTCGTCGTGCGCGTCGTGGCGCCACCGCCAGCGGCGTTGATCAGCGTGATGTTGAGGTTCTGCAGCGTCGTCTGCTGGAGACGCTCGAACTCGACGAGCGCCTTGCGGTAGTTCAGGACCGCGCGGAGCTCGCTAATCTGTGCGTCGCGCAGATCGCGCTGGGCCTGGACGACGAAATAGTTCGTCGACATGCCGACCTCGAATTTGCTCTGCTCGGCTTCGAGCTTTTTCTGCGCCAGCTCGCGCGCCGCCTGCGCCGCCTGGACGGCTTCACCGTTGGTCTGCGCCGTAATCGCGGCGCTGGTGACGTCGGTGGCCACCTGCAGCTCGAGCTGCTTGAGCTGCGCCTGCACCTGGCCCTGCTGGATGTTCGCCCGCGCGACGTTTGCCTCGGCCGTGCTCTTGCCGAGCGGATAGGCGAAGTTCAGCGACACGGACCACGTCGGATAATCGTTCGCGAACATCGTGTTGAAGGCGTCGCCGAGGCCGCCCGGAGTAATATTCAGAATCTGGGACTGACTGGTGCCGAGGCCGGTGCCGCTGCGGGTGATCCCCGTGCCGCCGCGGCCCACGAGACCGTACCGCGCGGTGAAATCGGCTTGCGGCATCAGCTGGTTCTTCAGCAGCTTGACCGTGACCTCGTTCGAGTCGAGGTTCTTTTTCGCGATCGCGAGATCGGTGCGGGCGCTCAATGCGCGGCGCACCGCGGCCGCGACGTCAATCGGTTCCTGCCGGAACTCCGGACGATCGGTCGGGTCGATGTTCGAGTCCCACGTCGGATCCTGCGTGCCCGCGACGATCAGGCGCTTGAGCGCGAGCTCGGTGGTGCGCCGCGTCGCTTCGGCGGCCACGAGCGTCTGGCGCCGGGTGGCGGCTTCCGACTGCGCCTGCACGACGTCAATCGGCGCCATCGTGCCTACCTCGACGCGCGTCTGGTTGTCCTGCACCAGCTTGCTCGCGAGATCCAGCGACTGCTTGGCGACGTCGACGGCCTGAATCGCGTAGACGTAATCCCAATACGCGTTCCGGACATTCGACAGCGTGTTGATGATGGACGCCTGCAGCTGCGTTTCCGAAATCTCCTGATTCAGCCGCGTGACGACGATCTGCTGCCGCGTCGTGTCGATCTTGAAGCCGCGCAGGAGCGGCTGGGTGTACTGCGCCGAATACGACGTGTTGTAAGCAGGGTTCAGCGTCGACGTCGTGCTGTTGGTCGTCTGCTTGTTGTTGTTCAGCGTGAGCGCGTAGCCGCCGCCGCCGAAGCGCAGGTTCTGCGTGATGCCGGCATTGCCGGTCGTCGTTCCCTGCGTGATCCCGAGCTCACCGGTTGGCACGCCCTGCAGAGTATTCGCCGCCGGGTTCACCACGGACTGCGTAACCAGCTGCGAAGTGAGCGCCGGCTTGTAGTTGCCGTAGAGACCGGCCAGCGAGTAGTCGAAGGTCTGCGGATTCAAGCGTTGCACCGCGATGTCGAGGTTGCGCTCGAGCGCCAGCTTGACCGCGTCGTCGAGCGACAGCGGCAGGACGGTGCCCGGCGCGGCGTTCTGTGACGCAGACGGGGGCGCGCCGGAGACGGCCTGGCCAGCGCCGATCCGCTCGGCCGCGGCGCGAACGAGCTCCTGAATCCGCGCATCATTGGTCTGCGCGCGGGAAGGCGTCGCGACGAGAGTCAGGACCACGAGGGCCAGCGCGGTGATCGTCCGGTTCGATCCGTTCCGTGTCATTGCGGTCTCCATGAGCCGGGTCTTTGAGTGGCCCGGGTTAGTGCTTCGCGTCGCCGTGCGGACGCCGATGATCTTTTTCCCACTGCTCGTGCAGCTTGTTCAGCCGGACCCGCTGGTCCGGCGTCAGCACGCCGCGGATGCGCAACAAGAGCAGCGTGCGCATCTTGTTCAAATGCGCGCGAATCGCTTCGACCTTGTCGACCTGTTTGATGACGACCGGCTCGTCAGCATTGGCGGCGATCAGCCGGGACAGGTCGTCCTCCTGCTGATCCAGCTCGGCCTTCTTTGCGCGGAGCTGCCCAATCGTCGATTGGAAGAGGTTTTCAATCCGAGTGGTCTGATCGGTGGTCAACGTCAGATCATGCTGGAACCGCGCGTCCCGCCACCACGGGAACCCGAACGATTGTGCGCGAGCCGTGGTTGCCAGCGCCAGTGCGAAAACGATGGCAATCCATCCAGAACGCCATGTCACACTCATACGTAAACCTCTGTGATACAGCTACTTCAAGGATTACGACGACCGAGCGGGGGGCGTTTAGCGGAAGACAATCTTTTACCAGTCTCTTATCCCCAGGGAAGGTGGCGCGTGGGTTAAATTACGGTAGGCAGACCCACCCGACCCACCTGACCTACCCGAACTTGTCCTACCCGACCTACCTGACTTACGTGACCTGACCTACCCGACCTACCTGACGCACCTGACCTACCTGAACTGTCCCGCCGAGGCGCGTTCCGACGCGCCGAGCAGAATGGCATTGAAGAGCAGCTTGTAGGTGCCGTGTGTCTGGCCCCGGTGCTCGGACCGGAAGCCCAGCAGGACCAGGTGCCCTTTGTCGACGCTGGCTTCGATCACGGCCGCTCGCCCCGCGATTACCCGCTCGCCGAGCATCCAGCCGCTCATCAGCAGGTCGCGCGACGGGTATTCGGCCACGACGTGGAGGTTGTCCGGGGCGGCGGGCTCGGGCCCGGGCTCGTCGTCGAACCGGTTGGCTCGGCGGCCGACCGCGAACGCCGGGCTATTGATGAAGAAGGCGGCTGCGTCGGTCGGCATTCCGTATGCGATCGGATGCCAGGCGTCGACAAAGGTTTCGCGCGCGTTGTTCTTGATCGAGTCGCGCGCCATCTGGCAGATGTCGTAGAGCCATTCCTGACGGCGCTTCGCGCCGATGTCGAGCGCGGCCATCGAGGTCGTCACCATGATGTTGCAGCTGTCGCGCAGGTGCCAGTCCCCTCCGAGGTAGGGCTCGGAAGTAGTCCTCGATCTGCTCGTAGGTCGCGAGCTTGTAATCAGCGCACGGCTCCCACCCGATCACCGATTGCGATGTCGGCACGGTGGATTGCGCCGATGGCAGGGCGGCGCCCAGCGTCGCCAGCGCCACAGCGGGCACAAGCAGTCGCGTGATACGAGTCACAAGATTTCCTCCGGCTGCGAATTGGGGAAACCGGTCCACACGGAGCGACTATGCGGGCGAGATCGCGCGGATGATAGCACGCGCGACTGGCATCACGGTGTAGCGCACGGCAGTGCGCGACCTACGCGCAAAACTCCGCGAGCTTCGCGATGGCCGCACCCATGAGGTTGTCCGGTGTCGACGCACCGGACGTGAGCCCGATTGTGACGGGCCCGTCGAGCGGCAGCCAGCCGGTCGCGTGCACTTCCGGCTTCGATCCAACCGGCCGATGGCGGATTTCTCGAGGCGAAAGCAGGCAGTCCGGGTCCGCGATGTGAAAGGTCGGACGTGACGCCGCGCAAATCCGCGCAAGGTTGCCGGTATTGCTGCTGTTGTAGCCGCCGATGACGATCATCAGGTCCACCGGCTTGTCGCGCAGAAGCGCGACCACGGCATCCTGCCGGTCCTGGGTGGCGCTGCAGATGGTGTCGAACGCCTGGTAACGATCGCCGATCCCGTCGGCGCCGAAGCGGTCCAGCATCGCGCTCCGAATCATCTCGCCGATCTCGAGCGACTCGGTCATCAACATCGTCGTCTGGTTCGCGAGGCCGATCCGCTGGAGGTCTCGATCCGGATCGAAGCCGGTCGACACAGCGTTCTCGAATTGCTTCAAGAAGGCGTTGCGATCGCCACCGTGCCGGATGTAGCGGCAGACCAGCTCGGTCTCGGCATGATTGAAGGCGACGAGATATCTGCCGCCGTATTGCACCGCCTGCGACGCGGTCGCCTGTGTTTCCTCGTGCCAGACCTTGCCATGGATGATCGAGGTGTAGCCCCCCTCGGCGTAGCGGCGCACGTTCTTCCACACGTTCAGCACAGAGCCGCACGTCGTGTCGATCAGAGTGCAGCCGCGGCGATCGAGCTGCTCCAGCATCGCCACGGTGACTCCGAAAGCCGGCAGGATCACGACGTCGGCGGCGCCAAGCCGATCGAGGCCTTCGCTCGAATCGGTCAGAAAGCGGATCCCCATCCCGCGCAGCTTCTCGTTCACGTGGGGGTTGTGGATGATCTCGCCCGTCAGGTACACGTTGCGGTCGGGAAACCGCTCGCGCGTCTGATACGCGTAGTCGACGGCGCGGTCGACGCCGTAGCAGAACCCGAACTCGCGCGCGAGGTGGACCGTGAGCCGGCCCGTCCGATGCGTGAAATCCTCGGCCTTGATTCGCTCGATGATGGCGCTGTGGTAGTTGTCTGCCAGCAAGCCGGCCACGGCATGCTTCAAGTCGAGGCCTTTGCGGAAAACCAGTGAAGGCATCAGGAACAGGGTTCGGGGTTCAGCGTGCAGGGTTCAAGGTTCGTTCGCGTTCTGCGTTCCGGGTTCGGTGTTCGGGGTTCGGTGTTTGGCGTTCGAACGATACCTTGAACCCTGAACCCCGAACCTGTCTGTTTAACGTTGATCGCGAACCTCCCTGACGTGCGGGGTGAAGGCGTCGATCGCGAGCAGTTCGCGCGTGTGAGGCCGCTCGAGCGCGACTTCCAGATCCGAGAGGAAGTCATCGTCGGCCGCCACGTCCGCGGCGTTGCTTCCGCGTGCGGCCATGGGTGCGGCCGCCTCGCGTGCGATCAGGCTCGACACGCGACGGCCATTCGCATTCCATTGGTAAGACGCGCCGACGGCAACACCCACGAACAGTCCCGCGGCCGCTGCGGCAGCGATCCAGCGCGGCGCCGAACGCGAGGTCGACGCTGTGAGCGTGCGGCGCACGATGCGGCTGGGGAAGCTGATGACCCGCGCCGACCGCCCCAGCTGTTCGAGGCGGCGCTGGATCTGCTGCTGTTGCGCCCGGAGCCGCTCCGGGGTGAAGACGGCGTCGGCGTCGGCGTCTCCATCGCGCCTGAGCGCGTCCATGAACGCGGTGAGCTCGGCGTATCGGGTGCTGCAGGCCCCGCAGTCGGCGAGATGCTCGGCCACCGGGGGATCGATCGGCGCGCCGTTCCGCTCGGTCAGGTACGAGTCGAACAGCCGTTTTTCCTGGAGGTGATGCGCGCGATGGATCACGGCTTGCCTCCCAGCAGGCCGCGCAGCTTGCGCGCGGCGCGAAACAGATGGACGCGTACAGTGGATTCGTTGAGGCCGGTCATCGCGCTGACTTCACGCGGCGTGCAATCACCGTAATGGCACAACATGAACACGGTGCGCTGCCGGCCGTCGAGGCGATCGATGGCCGCCGCCATGCGCGCCCGGCGCTCGCGCGCCAGCAGCCGGTGCTCTGGATCGTTGGCCGGCCCGGCCGCCGAAGCGCGCGCCTCATCGGCGCTCGAGACGTCGCCCCCGACGAACCAGCGATCGCGGCGGCTCCTCGCCTTGCGCCGATCGAGGCACCCGTTGATGAGAATCCGCGTGAACCAGACCTCGAAGGGCCACGCTTCGCGATATGACGTGATGTGGGAAAAGACTTTGACGAACCCGTCCTGCACCGCCTCGTCGGCCTCCGAGGCGTCCCGGAGATATTGGTACGCGATGCGTGACGCCCGCCGCTGGTGTAACGCCACGATCTCGCCGAAGCGCTCGCGGGCTTCGTCCATCGCGCCGCGCTCGACGAGACCGCGGATCTCGACCGCGAGCCGCGAATCCTCGGAGAGCGGCGCGGCGGTCGCCCGACGCGCGCGCGCCGCCCCGTCCGGCGGGCCGCCGGCGTCAGGTTCAGGCGTGTCGACAGGTGCAGGTCGAAAATCGGCACTCATAGAGGCATACGATCGGAGCGGGTTGGTGTTTACAGTGTACCGTATCGGTCGGGGAATTGTTGACTGAACCGATCGCCGCGAGTACGATCACCCGATTCCACGTATGTTGCTGGGCCCTCATATCTTAGGAGTGGTTGATGAGCACCGAGGTTGAGCGCGCGCGCGGGCTCGACCGCGACGGTATCCAGACCGATCGCGTCCGATGGAATCTGTCTGCTGCCGCTCTCTACGAGGCTGCGGTTTGCCTCCAGGAAGGCGTCATCGCCGCCGAGGGACCGCTGGCCTGCCGGACGGGCCAGCACACCGGGCGTTCGCCGAATGACAAATTCGTCGTCCGTGAACCGTCCAGCGAAGCGCAGATCGACTGGGGCAAGGTCAACCGGCCGATGGATCCGGCCCAGTTCGACGCGCTTCATCGGGATCTGTTGAGCTCGCTGGCAGGCAAAGAACTCTTCGTCCAGGATGTCTACGCGGGCGCCGATCCGGCCTACCGGCTGCCGGTCCGCGTGATCAACGAGCTGGCCTGGCACAATCTCTTCGCGAGAAATCTCTTCATCGTCGATCCGGCGTCGGACGCCTCGCACACGCCCGAATTCACGATCATCGATGCGCCCAGCTTCAAGGCCGATCCGAAACGGCACGGGTCCAACTCCGACGTCGTCATCGCGCTGAATTTCGCGAAGAAGCTCGTCCTCATCGGCGGCAGCAGCTATGCCGGCGAGATGAAGAAGTCGGTCTTCTCGATCCTCAACTACCTCCTGCCGCTGAAGAACGTGCTGTCCATGCACTGCTCGGCAAACATCGGCCCCGCGGGCGACGTGGCGCTGTTCTTCGGCCTGTCGGGCACCGGCAAGACGACCCTCTCGAGCGATCCCGAGCGCAAGCTGATCGGCGACGACGAGCACGGCTGGAGCGATCGCGGCGTGTTCAATTTCGAGGGGGGCTGCTACGCGAAAACGATCCGGCTGTCGGCCGAGGCCGAGCCGCAGATCTATGCGACGACGCGTCGGTTCGGGACGGTGCTGGAGAACGTGATCGTCGATCCGGAGACGCGCGAGCTGAACCTCGACGACGATCGCCTGACCGAGAACACGCGCGCGGCGTACCCGATCTGGTTCATCGACAACGCGGTCCTGTCGGGGCTGGGGGGGCATCCGAAGAATCTCGTGATGCTGACCGCGGACGCGTTCGGCGTGCTCCCGCCGATTTCGCGGCTCACGCCGCACGCGGCGATGTACCACTTCCTTTCGGGGTATACCGCGAAGGTCGCCGGCACGGAGAAGGGGGTCACCGAGCCCAAGGCGACCTTCAGCACCTGCTTTGGCGCGCCGTTCCTGCCGCTGGCGCCGAGCCGGTACGCGCGCATGCTTGGCGAAAGGATCGAGCGTCACGAAGCGCGCGTCTGGCTGGTCAACACCGGTTGGACGGGCGGGGCCTACGGCGTCGGGAAGCGCATGAAGATCTCGCATACCCGCGCGATGATTCACGCCGCGCTGTCCGGCGCGCTCGACGGCGTTCGGTACGACAGAGATCCGGTGTTCAACCTGGACGTGCCCACGAGCTGCCCGGACGTGCCGCCGGAGGTCCTGAAGCCGCGCAACACCTGGGCGAGCGGCGCGCAGTACGACGAGCAGGCCGGCAAGCTCGCGCGGATGTTCGTCGAGAACTTCAAGACGTTCGAACGCGGCGTCGCGGCCGAGGTCCTGGCAGCCGGGCCCCGCGCCTGAGATTGGCGAGTTAGTGCGTGACGAATTTTGAAGCCGTCATCGGGCTCGAAATCCACGCTCAGCTCCTCACGAAGTCCAAGATTTTCTGCGGTTGCAGTGCGGCCTTCGGCGCCGAGCCGAACACGCACGTCTGTCCGGTCTGCCTGGGCCTGCCGGGCGCGCTGCCGGTGCTGAACCGCGCGGCAGTCGACCACGCGATGCGCGCGTCGATCGCGCTCGGCTGCACCGTGCACGAGACGTCGATCTTCGCGCGGAAGAACTACTTCTATCCCGACCTGCCCAAGGGCTACCAGATCTCGCAGTACGAGCGGCCGCTCGCCACCGGCGGCGCCGTCGAGTTCCCGGGCGAGCGCGGTGTCCACCGCGTGGGCATCACCCGCGTGCACATGGAGGAGGATGCGGGCAAGTCGCTGCACGAAGGGTTCGCCGACTCCGATCGCAAGACCTACGTCGACTTCAACCGCAGCGGCGTACCGCTCATCGAGATCGTCACGGAGCCGGATCTGCGCTCGGCGGCCGATGCGGCGGAGTTCTTCAGCCGGCTGCGGAGCGTGCTGGTGTGGCTCGGCGTCAACGACGGCAACATGGAAGAGGGCAGCCTCCGCTGCGATGCGAACGTATCCGTACGCCCGCAGGGTCAGATGACGCTCGGCACGAAGGCGGAAGTCAAGAACCTGAACTCGTTCCGGTTCCTGCAGAAGGCTCTGGAACACGAGATCGATCGGCAGATCGACCTGCTGCGCGCCGGCAACCGGGTCGCGCAGGAGACGCGTCTCTGGGACTCGGCCGCCGGCCGCACGATCTCGATGCGCAGCAAGGAAGAAGCGCACGACTATCGATACTTTCCCGAGCCCGACCTCCCGCCGGTGGTCGTCGACGCCGAACGGATCGCCCGCATTCGCGCCACGATGCCGGAGTTGCCGCTCGCGCGCCGCCGGCGCTTCGTCGAGCAGTATGCGCTCCCCGACTACGACGCGGGTCAGCTCACGCAGTCGCGCGCCCTGGCCGATTATTTCGAGACAGCGGTGGCGGCGGGCGCGACAGCCAAGGCCGCGAGCAACTGGATCATGGGCGAGCTCGCGCGGAAGTTGAACGAGCAGGACGCCGGTATCGAATCCTCGCCGCTGACCGCGGAGCGGCTTGCCGGACTCCTGATGCTCGTCGCGAAGGGCACGATCAGCGGATCGATGGCCAAGGATGTCTTCGAAAAGATGTACGCGAGCGATCGCCCGGCCGACGCGATCGTCGCCGCCGAAGGGCTGTCGCAGATCGACGACGATGCCGAGATTGCGAAGCTGATCGCGGAGGTTGTCTCGGCAAACGCTGTCGCAGTCGGACAGTATCGCGCCGGGAAGGCGTCGACGTTCGGGTTTCTCATCGGTCAGGTCATGAAAGCGGCGGGTGGGAAAGCGAATCCGAAGCGTGTCAACGAGCTGTTGAAGAAAGCCCTCGCGTCCGGCTGAAGCCGGACACTACTGACGCAGTCAGCGGGAGCCGCCGTCGCCGATCTTCATGCGGGGTGGCGCCGACACGTCATGCTATACTGAAAAGTCATTCAGCAAAAAAGAGTTGATAGAGACCTATCACCTTTCCAAGCTCTACAGCCGCGGCGTGTATGCGCTGCGCGACCTTTCCCTTTCGATCGACAAAGGCGAGTTCACCTTCCTCACCGGTCCGAGCGGAGCAGGCAAGTCGACGCTTCTCCGGCTGCTGCTGCGTGAGGATCTGCCGAGCGAGGGGGACCTGAAGGTCCTCGGCCGCGATCTGAAGGAGCTGCGGCCGGCGCAGGTGCAGTTGTATCGCCGCAGCGTCGGCTTTGTCTTTCAGGACTTCCGGCTGATCCCGCGCTTCACCGTGTTTCAGAACGTGGCCTTCGTCATGCGCGTGCTCGGGCTGCCGCTCACCACCCAGCAGCGCAAGACCTTTCAGGTGCTCAAGTGGGTCGGCCTGCAGCATCGGATGAACGCCTTTCCCGAGGAGCTGTCCGGCGGCGAGCAGCAGCGCATCGCGATTGCGCGGGCGCTCGTCAATGATCCGCAGCTCGTGCTGGCCGACGAGCCCACGGGCAATCTCGACCCGGACCTGTCGCTCGAAATCATGAACCTGTTCCGCGAGATCAATGCCAGGGGGACGACCGTGGTCGTGGCGACGCACGACCGCGAGCTGATTCGACGTGTGGGCCGCCGCTCCATCACGCTCGACCATGGCCGCGTCGTGGAGGTCGCCTGACGCATGCGCGCCTTGCGATACGCCCTCGAAGAAGCGGCGATCAGCCTCTGGCGCGGCCGTCAGGCGGGCCTGCTGTCGACGTTGACCATTGCGCTCGCCCTGTTCGTCCTCGGCGGTTTTCTCGTCGTGACGGCAAACCTCGAGCGCCTGGGCGCCGAGTGGAGCCGCGCGGCCGAGCTGTCGGTGTACCTGAAAGACGATGTCACGGCGGCCCAGCGGCGCGCTATCGAAATGGTGCTGGCGCCGAGCGACATGATCGCCGGGCACGAGTACGTCTCGAAAGCCGACGCGCTCGTCCACTTCAGGCAGACGTTCAGCGATCTCGCGACAGCCGTGGACACCCTCAATGAGAACCCGCTGCCCGCCTCCATCGAGGTGCGGCTGCGTCCCGGGCCGGGCGCGAGCGCCGGCGTCGACACGCTGGCCGACAAAGTGCGACAGTTGCCGGGCGTGGCCGACGTGCGGTACGACCGCCAGTGGCTGACCCGCCTGCTGTCGGCCATCGGCATCATCCGAGGCGCGGGATTGGTGCTGGGGGCCGTGCTGACGATTGCCGCCGCGCTCACCGTCGCCAACGTCGTCCGACTGGCCTTGTACGCGCGCCGGGACGAACTCGACATCATGCAGCTCGTGGGCGCGCCCCAGGTGTACATTCGCGGTCCGTTTGTGATGGAGGGGGTCCTCCAGGGCGGCCTGGGCGCGCTGCTGGCGATTGTGGCGCTCGGCGTCGCTTATATGGCCTTGCGGGGCCGATATCTGGTGCCGCTCGCGTCCGTATTGAACCTGTCGTCGATCCGGTTCCTGCCGCTCGAGCTGAGCCTGGTCCTGGTGGTCGGCGGGATGGCGGTCGGCTGCCTCGGCGGCCTGGTGGCGGCATGGAACCGGTAGGCTTACACAATCTTGACAGCCGTTTTGGTGCGCGACTACACTGGACCATCAAGAGACAATTCAACTAAGGACCTGCATGCCACGCTTCGTTCCCGATTCGAGGCCGATCAGCGCGCAGCACCCGATCGCAGAGTTCTACCGGGAAGAATTTCTCAAACACCAGCGCTGTCTGCAACGGCAGCGGGCCTACTACTCCGAAAGCGCGATTACGGATGTCGAGGCGGCCCTCTCCAAGATCATCAGCAGACTTGAACAGCTCTCCAGGCAAGACAACGCCCCGCAGCTCATTGGATCGCTCCTCAAGAAATTCGACGTCGTGACCGGGCTCTCGTCCTGGTCGGATCCCAAACACACACACTGACCCGTTCCCACACGCAGCTTCGACCTGATCTCCTGGCGATCATCCGGGCCGGCATCCGTGCGGCCGGAGCCGGCGCATTGGTCGAGCGGGCGCTGGGAAAAGCCGGCGCGAACAAGGAGTACGGCCCATTCAGCCGCGTCCTCGCCGCCGGTAAAGCCGCCCCCGCGATGGCCGCTGCGGCCGCCCGGCGACTCGGACCGAACGTCCGGGCAGGTCTCGTGATCGCGTCGGAGCGGGCCACAGTGCCTGCGGGCTTCGAGCTGGTTGTCGGCGGGCATCCGCTGCCGACCGCCGCGAGCGAGACCGCGGGACGCAAAGCGGTCGCCCTCGCCGAATCGACGGCGGACGACGACACCCTGCTCGTCCTGATTTCCGGGGGTGCGTCGGCGCTGATGGCGCTGCCGGCCGACGGCGTGACGCTGGACGACAAGCGCGCGACCACGCAGCAACTGCTGCGCGCAGGCGCCGATATCTACGCGCTCAACACGGTCCGCAAGCATCTGTCGGCGATCAAGGGCGGTTGGCTGGCGGCGGGCGCCCGCGGCGCGTGTCACGCGCTCGCGATCTCGGACGTCGTCGGCGACGACCTGAGCGTGATTGCCTCGGGACCAACCGTCGCCGACGCGAGCCGCTTCGAGGACGCGCTCGCCGTGATCCAGCAGTTCGGTGGAGACGGCGCCTACCCGGCGGCGGTCGTCTCGCGGCTGCACGCGGGCGCCGCGGGAGCCGCGGCCGAGACGCCAAAGCCATGCGACCCGCGTCTTGCCTCGACCCGGACGAGCGTCATCGGATCGCGGCGCGATGCGATGGAGGGTGCGGCGACGGAAGCGGAGTCGCTCGGCTATCACGTGCTGCGCCTGGACGACGCGGTCGTGGGCGAGGCGCGTACGGCCGCGGTATCTCATCTTGGCGCGGTGCTCGCACGCGCGGCCGGCGTCGGTCGGCCGGCCTGCATCGTGTCGAGCGGCGAGACGACGGTGCGCGTGACGGGAGGCGGTAAGGGCGGGCGCAATCAGGAGTTCGCGCTCGCGGTGGCGATGGCGCTCGAGGGGGCGGGTTTGCGCACTGCTATCGTCCTCGCCAGCGTCGGCACCGACGGCATCGACGGCCCCACCGATGCGGCGGGCGCGATCGCCGATTCGACAACCATCGAGCGCGCTCACCGGGCCGGACTGACGCCCGGCCACGCTCTCTCGGACAACAATGCCTACGCGTTTTTCGAGGCGCTGGGCGATCTCATCCACACCGGTCCCACCGGCACCAACGTCGGCGACCTTCAAGTAATTCTGTTAGCCTGAATTCAGATGTTTTCACGCGATCACGTGCTCGCGCTGATGCGGGAACGGGTGCATCACCCGGCCGGCATGCGCGAGCTGCTCCAGGTTCTCAAAGTGCCCAAGGATGACCGAACGTCGTTCAAGCGGCACATCAAATCACTCGTCGCCTCCGGCGAGCTCATACAGATCCGCGGCCACCGGTTCGGATTGCCCGAAAAGATGGACCTCTACGTCGGCCGGCTGCAGACGCACGCGGCGGGCTACGGCTTCGTCACGCCCGAGCGCCCGCTCGATTCGGGCAGTGGCGACGTCTACATTTCGGGTCCGCATCTCAACGACGCGATGCACGGCGACCGCGTGGTCGTCCGGATCGAGCGGATCAAGGAGGGTGGCAAGGCCGAAGGGCGCATCATCCGCATCCTCGAGCGCAGCAACAGCACGCTCGTCGGCCGCTACGATCGCGACGACAGCGGCATGGGGCACGTCGCGCCGTTCGATCGGCGCATGCTGATGGACATCTTCGTCCCGGCCGGGCAGGAAGGCGGCGCGTCACCGGGCGAGATGGTGATCGTCGAGCTCACGCGGTGGCCGACGGCCACGCGCGGCGCGATCGGGCACATCTCCGAAGTGCTGGGCGACATCGACGCGCCCGGCGTCGATACCGAGATCATCATCCGCAAGCACAACATTCCCGACGCCCACTCGGATGACGCAATTGCCGAGGCGCTGCGGCTCGGAACCGCTGTCTCCGAGCGCGATATCCGCGGCCGCTCCGATTTCCGCACCCTGCCAACCGTCACGATCGACGGCGAGCACGCCCGCGATTTCGACGACGCGATCACGATCGAGAAGCTGCCGAACGGCAACTTCTGGCTCGGCGTCCACATCGCGGACGTGTCGCATTACGTGCAGGAGGGCAGCGCCCTCGACCGCGAGGCGTACGACCGCGGCACGTCGGTGTACTTCCCGGAGCGGGCGGTCCACATGTTTCCGTCGGAGCTCGCCACGGGGCTGTGCAGCCTGAACCCGCGCGTCGATCGGCTGGTGCAGTCCTGCTTCATGGAAGCGGATAGGCGGGGCCAGGTCGTGCGCCACGAGTTTCACGACGGCGTGATCAACAGCAACGAGCGGATGACGTACACGGCGGTCAACGGGATCCTGACCGATCGCGATCCTGCGCTGATGAAGCAGTACGCGCCGCTCGTCCCGATGTTCGAGCTGATGCAGGAGCTCTTCCAGATCCTCAACGACGCCCGCCGGCGCCGGGGCTCGATCGACTTCGACCTGAACGAGGCCGAGGTGATCATGGACGAGGGCGGTGTCGTCGAGGCGATCATCGCGCTGCAGCGGAACGTCGCGCACCGCCTGATCGAGGAGTTCATGCTGCTCGCGAACGAGACCGTCGCTTCGTATCTCGAGGCGCAGCACGCGCCCGCGCTGTATCGCATCCATGAGGAGCCCGACATCCTCAAGGTCGCGAAGTTCGAGGAGTTCATTTCCGGATTCGGCTACAGCCTCGCGGCGCCCGCGAACGCGCTGCGGCCCCGGCATTTTCAGAAGCTGATCGAGCGCATCCACGGCAAACCGGAAGAGAAGCCCATTGCGTTCCTGATGCTGCGCACGATGCAGAAGGCGCGATACGCGCCGGAGAACCTGGGTCACTTCGGTCTGGCGGCGCCGAGCTATACGCACTTCACCTCCCCTATCCGGCGGTATCCGGATCTGGTCGTCCACCGGGCGCTGCGCGCCGCACGACTCGGGTTGCTGACCGACGAAGCGCGCGAAGAATGGACCGAGGAGCTGCCCGAGATCGCGCGGCACACGTCGGAGATGGAGCGGCGCGCGGACGAGGCCGAGCGGGAGCTCGTGCAGTGGAAGAAAGTGAAGTTCATGGCCGACAAAGTCGGCGATGAATTCGAGGGCTACGTCACGGGCGTCGCGGCGTTCGGCCTCTTCATCGAGCTGATCGAGCACTTCGTCGAGGGCATGGTCCACGTGTCGACGATGGCGGACGACTACTACCGGTTCGTCGAGGGCGCGCATCTGCTGCGCGGCGAGAACACGCACAAGGTGTATCGCCTCGGCGACAAAGTGAAGGTCCAGGTCATCCGCGTGAACATGGAGACGCGCCAGGTCGACCTCGGACTGGTCGACATTCTCGAGCGCGTTCGAGAAGGCGAGCGCGGACCGCGGCGGAGCAAGGCGTCGCCGAAGGTCGAGAAGCGACGGAAGCAGCGCCCCGGCCGGCGCGAACGGCGCGGGCGCAAGGGCGGGAGGCGTTGACCAGGAGGGTCACGCGAACACGAAAAGGACGAACCACGGGGACACTGAGACACCGAGACGCCAAGATGCGCGCCGTCCGCGCCGCCGCACAGCGGCGGTGTGCGACGCGGGTCAATTTCGTTCAGCGGAATGTTGTGGTGCGCTGTGCTGTTTGCCGTGTGTCTCTGTGACTCCGTGGCGAATTGTGTTTTCGTGAATTTCGTGTTCTTTGTGTTTTCGTGGTGAGCTTCTGATCAGATGAAATCCATCGTCGTCGGAACGGCCGGGCACATCGATCACGGCAAGAGCGCGCTCGTGCGCGCGCTGACGGGGACCGACCCGGATCGCCTCAAAGAGGAGAAGGCGCGCGGCATCACCATCGATCTCGGATTTGCCCACCAGACGATCGACGACACGAGCTTCGCGTTCGTCGATGTGCCGGGCCACGAGCGGTTCGTGAAGAACATGCTCGCCGGCGTCGGCGGGATCGATCTCGTCGTGCTCGTCGTCGCCGCCGACGAATCGGTGATGCCGCAGACGCGCGAGCACTTCGACATCTGCCGGCTGCTGCGCGTGCCGGCCGGCCTCGTCGCCCTGACCAAAGCCGACCTCGCCGACGCGGAGATGCTGGAGCTGGCGCGGCTCGAAGTGCGCGAGCTCGTCGCCGGCTCGTTTCTCGACGGTGCGCCGGTGGTGCCCGTGTCCGCGCGAACGGGGGACGGCCTGGACGCGTTTCGCGCCGCGCTGGCCGACGTGAGCCGCAAAACGCGCGGCCGGACCGTGAACGGCGTGACCCGTCTTCCGATCGATCGCGTCTTCTCGATGAAGGGCTTCGGGACCGTGGTCACCGGGACGCTCGTGTCCGGGCGTGTCGCGATCGACGACGAGCTCCTGATCGCGCCTGGCGACCGACGCGTGAAAGTGCGCGGCGTGCAGGTCCACGGTGAACGCCGGCACGAAGCGATCGCGGGGCAGCGGTCGGCAGTCAATCTGGCCGGCGTCGAAGTCGAGGACATCGCGCGCGGCCAGGCGCTCGTCACGCGCGGCGCCTTCCACGAGTCGCGAATCGCGGACGCGATCGTGGAAGTGCTGCCGGACGCCAGGCCGCTGAAACACGGCGCGCGCGTCCGTTTTCACCAGGGGACGGCGGAGATTCTGGGGCGCGTGGCGCTGATCGGCCCGCTCCGCGACACCGCGGGGGCCGACCCGCGTGTCGGCCAGGCGGCGGACGCGGAGGTCCGCGCCTCCACGGCGCCGGCACCAATCGTCGAGCCAGGCGGGCGGGGATTCGTCCGGTTACGTCTCGAAGCGCCCGCCGTGCTCGCGCGCGGCGACCGCTATATCCTTCGCGCGTACTCGCCACCGGTGACGATTGCCGGCGGGCTGATTCTCGACCCCAAACCGCCGCGGACCGCGATTCGAACCGCCGCCGCGCGCGATCGCGTCCGCCGGCTCGACTTCGATCCCTCGTTCGACGATCGGGTCCAGACCGAACAGCGCGCCGCAACCGTCATGGTGGACGAGGCGGGCGCGGCGGGACTGCCGGTCGCGGCGCTCGTCTCCCGGGCCGGGATCGATCCGCGTGACGTCGATGCCCGGGTCGAGGCGCTGGTCGCCGCCGCGCAAGCCATCCGCGCCGCGGACGTCCTGGTGGCCGCGGGCATTTTCACGCGGCTGAAGGAGGCGGTCGTGGCCGCGCTGACCGCGCATCACCGCGCGGAGCCGATCTCGGAGGGCATTCCGCGCGAGGAGCTGCGCGACCTCGTGTTCGCGCGCGGCGCGTCCGCCGTGTTCGATCGCGCGCTGGCGGAGCTCGCCGCGGGGAACACGATCGTCGCGCGCGACCGCGTCGCCCTGACGACGCATCGTCTCGCCCTGACGCCCGACGAAGAGCGTGGCCGGGCCGCGATCGAGCGCGCGTATCGCGAGGGAGGGTTGAAGCCGCCCGACGCCATGGCCGTCGCGGCGACGGCGGGCGTGCCCGCGGCGGTGGCGGATCGGATGCTGAAGCTGCTGCAGCGCCAGAAGGTATTGGTGCGTGTGGATGTGCTGCTGTTCCACGACGAAGCCTTGAAGCGGTTGAAAGCGGAAGTGACGGCGCTCAAGACCTCGGCGGGCGCCGCGGCGCGAATCGACGTCGCGACGTTCAAGGAGCGGTTTGGCGTGACGCGGAAGTTCGCGATCCCGCTGCTCGAGTATCTTGATCGCGAGCGCGTCACGCGGCGGACGGGGGACACCCGCGTCGTGCTATGACGCCCGGCGGTCGCGGTCGCTTTCGCGATTCTTGTCCTCGTCCTTGTCGTCCTTGTCCTTCATCTCGTCTTTGAAGTTCTTGATCGCATTCCCGATGCCGCGGCCGAGGCCTGGCAGCCGGTTTGCTCCGAATATAACGATGACGATGGCCAGAATGATGAGAAGTTCTGGCATTCCAATTCGACCCATGCGGGTGCTCCTTCGGTTGCTGGCGATTGTACCACTCTTCCTCACTGGGCCAGCCGGATCAACGCTTTACGGTCGGCTTATGTCCGTCAGCGCGCGCCACGCCAGGCCGACCTCGAGCGTCTTCAGCAGTCGCCATTTCAACGTCGCGTAGCTCTGCCGCCCCGCGACGAGGTCCGCCATTACGGCGCGGATCGCGGCGCTTTGCTGCAGCGCGCGCATCATCAGGCCGGTAAAGGCCGGGCGAAAGAAGCCGGCCTTGAGTTGCGCCGCGCGCGAAAGCTCCGACACCGCCTCGTCCCGCACGCGCTCGGCGTAGGCACGCGCCGGATTGTTGGTGGCCAGCGCTTCCGCGATGGCGTCACCCGATCCAAGAGCGAAGAAGATGCCCTCACGCGTGATCGGATCGACGAGCCCCGCCGCGTCGCCGAGCAGGGCCCACCGCGGACCGGCGAGGGTCAGCTCGTCGAAATCGCGCGCGCTCAGCGATGGAATCGGCCACGAGTACGGCTGCAGCGGTGCGCCGTCGGCGAGCCGCGTTGCCGCGATCCAGTCCGCAGTCCTCGCGCGCAGCGTCTCAACCGTGATGCCCGCATCGGCCTGCGCGCAGATGCCGATGGCGAGGTGATCCGGCCGCGGAAACGACCAGATGTAGCCGGGGGGATCGGTCGTGAGCTCGATGACGATCTCGTCGCTCGTGACGCCGCGCGCGAAGAATCCCGTGGCGATCGACAGTTGATCGCGCCGGAACGCCGCCGCAACGCGCCGGCGCACCTGGCTGTTCGCGCCGTCGGCGCCGATGATGAACGAGGCGTGACGGCTCCCGCTGGCGGTCTCGAGACGGGCGCAGGCGGCGTCGACCGAGATGTTGGCGACGCGCGTGCGCTCGAGGACCGCGCCGGCGCCTACTGCGGCGCTCAGGAGCGCGGCGTCGAACGTCGCCCGGCTCGACACCACGAGCGCATCGCGGTCGAGCGCGACAGCGGCACTGACGTCCAGCGGCCCTGAAGGGTCCGCCTCGCGCGCGCGAGGGCGGGTGAACCGCGCCGCGCGGATCACCGTGCGCGCGAATGCGCCGGGATCGATCGCATCGGCGACCAAAGAAAGCGCGCGGCCCGTGACGCCTCCGCCGCACGGTTTCTCGCGCGGATGCGACGGATCGAAGATCGTCACGCGTGCGCCGCGCCGCGCGAGCGCGTACGCCGCCCGCGCACCCGCCGGCCCCGCACCCACAATCACGATGTCAGCATGCACGTCGCACGCTCACACTTCGCACGTCGCACCTCGCACCTCGCACGTCGCACCTCGCACCTCGCACCTCGCACCTCGCACCCTCGC